>Ga0256837_1000251_pt1 | contig 47611 bp, 59 predicted proteins | sample 4562384metaG_FD_185976 | JGI IMG/M metagenome (GOLD analysis project Ga0256837, IMG submission 185976) | Hydrothermal vent microbial communities from Guaymas Basin, Mexico - 4561-384 | ecosystem: Environmental > Aquatic > Marine > Hydrothermal vents | place: Mexico: Guaymas Basin | collected... | reverse complement strand
TAGAGGGTCCAGTTAATAATACTGAACTAAGAGCATTATCAATAGAATTTTTAAAAGATTATATCAATGAACCAACAAGAGAAAAAGGTTATTGTGAAGATATGAGTTATAATAAATTTGGTAAAATGCCATCTTTAAAAGGTTTTATCAAAAAAAGTGAACTTGATATTGTAGTACCTTGGGTTATTGATAACTTTAGTCCAACAAAAGATAAAAATGGAAATTATAAAGTTAGTAGTAAAAGAAAATAATTAATATTTTAAAATTGGAAATAAGTTTTTTATTTCCAATATATTAACTTACGAAACCTACTTTTTTATCTTTGTCAAACATAGTTTTTTCCTCTTTAGTTATCTCTTCTATAAAATCAGAAACCTCAAATATTGGATTCTCTTCAACTGCTAATTTATAAGCTGTATTTTTAATGATAAGTTCAATCTGTCCACCAGTTAATATTCTAGATGAGAGTTTATTTATATTAAAGTTAGAACTTAATGGAAGATTTGATGGTAGTAGTTTTTCCCATAAAAGTTTTCTTTGTTTTTCATTTGGTTTTAGAAATTCAATTTTATAATTAAATCTTCTTGAAAAAGCTTTATCAATACTTTCTAATAAATTTGTAGTGGCTATTAATATCCCTTCAAATCTCTCAATCTGTTCTAAAAATATATTTTGCATCTGATTATGCATCTTATCACTACCACTTATTTGACCACTTACACGATTGCTTAAAAATTGATCTGCTTCATTTAAAAGTAAAATAGGCTCACTTTTTGTTTTTATACATAATTCTTTGTAGTCATCAAATATTTTACGAACATTTTTTTCACTTTCCCCTACATACATTGATAATATTTTACTACAATCAAAACTAAGTACTTGTTTTTTAAGTGATTTTGCTAGGGCAAGTGCTGTTATAGTTTTTCCTGTACCAGCTGCACCAAAAAAAATAATTCTTGCATCAATACCTTTTTTCTTATCTTTTATTCCCCATTTTTTTAGTTTATCAATAACTGATTTATCAACTTGTTTTAAAAGTGAATCAAGTGTTTTTTTAGTTTTTTCATTTAGAACAATATCTTCTAATGTTTTTTTAGGTTCTATTAATTCAAATAGTTCTTGCTCTTGAATTAGCATATCAAGTTTGATTTTTTGTGTTCTTTTTTGTTTTTTTACTGGATGTGATATTTTATATAAAATTTGTTCTGGTATATAAAAATTACGATTTATACCGCCAAATGGTGTAAGCATCTCATCATACTCAATCAAGCTATTTGAGATAAGATTTCCACTCTCTTCAAGTAAACTTCTATGTTTTATTTTTTCATAATCATCACTAGAGATTAAAGCAATTAATGAATTCATATCTCTTATAGATTCATCACTACCTCCATATTCCTCTTTTAGTAGTGCTAAAAATATCATTTGCTCTTTATCATTTAGATTGTTTTCTTTAAAAAAATCTTCAAGCATGATGGTGTTCTTTGTAGTTTCTACTCTCTCTTTTATTCTATTTTCAAGTAAAGATAGTTTACTTCTAAGGCGATTTGTATTTGGAGAATTTTCATCAAAATTATGTTTAACTATATTTAATTTTTGAGCTAAATCGATTTTAAAAAATTGGTCTTGAAGATATTCCAGATGATCGTTATACTCTTTAATCTCTGGTAATACTAATTCTAATGACCCGACTTCTAAAAGTTTTAAAAATGAGCTACTTAGACTAACTACATTATTTATAAGTTCAAGTTGTGGAAGATCACTTATTTTAGTGGGTGAAAAGTTATTTTGAACTATCCATCCATATTCTAAAAGATTTTTAATATGATATAAATTTTCAAGATGTTCAAATTTCTTAGTATCATAAAATTGTGATAATATATCAATCACAATTGAACTATCAATACCTTGAATATATTGTTTTGTAAGATACTGAAGTATTTTTATCTCTTCTAAACTACATTTAAGTTGTGTATAAATATCTAAAGATTCAATATTTTTTGACTCTATAAATAAGATAACATTTTTCATCATTTATTTTATTCCTATTTTGTAATATTAAAATATTATATCATTTTATCTATTGATTTGCTAAATTTTAGTAGAATATAAAAAATTAAAAGGAATTAAGATGGCAACAGCATCAGCTAGACATATATTAGTAGAGAGTGAAGTGATTTGTAATGATTTGAAACAAAAGATAGCATCAGGGGAAACAACATTTGAAGATGCAGCAAAAGAGTATTCTCAATGCCCTTCAGGAGCAGAAGGTGGAGCATTAGGATCATTTGGACAAGGTCAAATGGTACCAGAGTTTGATAAAGTAGTTTTTAATGATGAAGTTGGTGTAGTTCATGGACCAGTAAAAACTCAATTTGGTTATCATTTATTAGAAGTAACAGAGCGAAACTAATATATAATTATTTATAATATGAAAGGTGGTATTTGTACCACCTTTTTTTATGCTATTTTTAACAGCTTAAACATAAATTTAGTACTAAATAGATAAAATGGCGATAATTACAAATTAAAAGGAATATATCGAAATGGATATTTTATTAGCAAGAAAAGAACTTACAGCAAAACCAAAAAAAGTTAATTTTGAAAAATTATTAGAAGAATTATCAAAAAAAGAGGAAGAGATTTTTTATTTTGATAGAGAAAATTCTCATAAAGATATGATGGCTATCGTTGATAAGTTTGAAGAAGCTGGTTATTCTGTACACTTTAGAGAAGTGAAATATGGTTTAGCAGATGAAGAGTATTTATACGAAATTCACGCATTATAAAATAATAGATCATGAGTAAAAAACTTTTTATTGAAACTTTAGGCTGTTCAATGAATGTTCGGGATACTGAACATATTATTGCAGAACTTAGAAATCACGAAAACTATGAAACTACAGAAGATATAGAAGATGCTGATTTAATCATTATCAATACTTGTTCTGTTAGGGAAAAACCGGTTGCAAAATTATTTTCAGAACTAGGAACTTTTAATAAAAAGAAAAAAGATGGTGCTAAAATTGGTGTTTGTGGATGTACCGCAAGTCATCTAGGTGAGAGTATTATTAAAAGAGCTCCATATGTAGATTTTGTAGTTGGAGCTAGAAATGTTTCAAAGATTTCTTTTGCCGTAAACAATCCAAAAACTGTAGCAATAGATATTGATAACGATGAAACAACATATCAATTTGCAGAGTTTAGAAAATCAGTATATAGAAGTAGTGTAAATATATCTTTAGGTTGTGATAAAAGTTGTACTTTTTGTATCGTTCCAGCTACAAGAGGTGATGAGATAAGTATCCCTAAAGAGATTATTATAAATGAGATTCAAAAGTCAGTAGATTCTGGTGCTAAAGAGGTTTTTTTACTTGGACAAAATGTAAATAATTATGGTACTAATTTCTCAGATGGTAGAGATAAAACAACATTTACAAAACTTCTTCAAGATATATCAAAAATAAAAAATTTAGAAAGAATAAGATTTACATCACCACACCCCTTACATATGGATGATGAGTTTATCAATGAATTTGCATCAAATCCTAAAATATGTAAACAGATTCATGTACCTTTACAAGCTGGAAATACAAAAGTATTAAAAGATATGAAAAGAGGTTATTCTAAAGAGTGGTTTTTAAATAGATGTGAAAAAATTAGAAATCTAGTACCAGACGTTAGAATAAGTACTGATATCATTGTTGGCTTCCCTGATGAAAGTGATGAAGAGTTTTTAGATACTATAGATGTAATTGAGAAAGTTAGATTTGAAGCAATATTTAATTTTAAATATTCACCTAGACCATTAACGGTTGCAGAGAACTTACCAAATCAAGTTTTGGATGAAGTAGCAAGTTCAAGATTACAGCAAGTTATAGATCTTCATAAAACTCATCAAGATGAGCATATGGCAAAATATTTAGGTAAAACTTTAAAAGTTTTATTTGAAGATCTAAAACCAAATGGTGAAGTATTTGGTTTTAGTGATAACTATGTTCAAGTTTTTGTTGAAGGTAGTGAAGAGTTACTTGGAAAAATACTTGATGTAGAGATAATTAAAGCTAATAGAACATCATTAACAGGTAGGGTCTTATAAAAAAGAGAGTATTGGGTTATATTCAAACAAAAATATTACCCTATATTTTACAACTTATTGTTAGATTTATATATCTAACAAATAAAAAAACTTATCACTATCCAAAATCATTCAATCCCCAAAAAGAAAATTTCATAGTATCTATGTGGCATGGTGATCTTCTTATGCAACCATTAAACTATAGAAGATTTAAACCTACAGGAGATATTAAAGTAATAGTAAGTGAGCATAGGGATGGTGAAACTATACGAAAAGTGGTAGAACATTTAGGAGTAGGGGCATTAAGTGGATCATCTACAAGAGGTGGTGCTAAAGCATTATTAGGTGCAATAAAAGCTATACGAAATAATATTGATGTTGCTATTACTCCTGATGGTCCAAAAGGTCCTATATATAGTATAGCAGATGGAATAGTAGTAATCGCTCAAAAAACAAAATCTAATATTTTACCTTTTAGTTCTATACCTAAAAAATATTGGCAACTTAAATCTTGGGATAAATTTATAGTACCAAAACCATTTTCTCAAATAGATTTTTATATAGGTGATCCTTTTAGTATTGAAAATTTAACTCTAGAAGATGCAAAAAAACTTATTTATGATAAAATGATGGAGAATCAACTAGCAAAGGTATAGTTTATGGATAAAAAAATATTACTTGTAGAAGATGATCTTATTTTAGGTGAAACGATAGATGAATTGCTAGAGTCTGAAGGATACATAGTATCTTGGGTTAAAGATGGGCAAGAAGCATTAAATAAAACTTATAATGAATCTTATGATATATTTTTATTTGATTTAAATATTCCATTTATAAATGGATTAAAACTTCTAGATGAACTTCGTCAAAGTGGAGATAAAACACCTGCAATAATAATTACAGCAAATATTGATATAAACTCTATGAAACAAGGTTTTGAAAAAGGTGCTGATGATTATATAAAAAAACCATTTGATATTGATGAATTATTATTAAGAATAGAAGTTGTATTAAAAAAATCATTTAAAACTTATGATAAGAATATTGTTTATGGTGACTTAGTCTATGAAACTATAAATCAACAACTAAATAAAAATAATAAAACTGTACATCTAACACCTACCGAAACAATATTATTTGAGTATTTTATAAAAAATTTAGGAAAGATTTTATCTAAAGATGAACTTATAAATCATACTCATAGTGATTTTGAAGGTAGTGATGCAGTGTTAAGAGTTCAAATATCAAAGTTAAAAAAGATAGGTTTAAATATTGTTAATATTAGAGGGGTAGGTTATCGTTGTGAAACAATATGAAAAAACATCATTAGTAAAATTTACATTTATATATTTTTTTTCTACAGCTTTTTTTATTTTATTATTGGGATATTTATATTATGGTCAACAAAAAAATCAAATATTACAAAAGTATACAATGAAAATGCATGATTATTCTATGCATCTTAAACAAACAATGTTTAAGTATGATAAAAATGGATATAGTTATGATATTGAAGATAAAAATAGATTTATGCATCAATTAGCTACTAAAGAGGGAGATTATTATAAGAAATCATTTCCAGTAATGAGTGGAAAAAGATTTATAGCAGTAAGTATTAAAAGTTCAATTTTAGAACATGAACTACATGATATCAAAGTATTTACTATCATGCTTCAAATAGGATTGATATTTTTATTTTTACTTTTAAGTTTAATACTTGCAAAATATTCTTTAAAACCTATGAATGAAACTATATCTCATCTTGATAGGTTTATTAAAGATTTAATACATGATTTAAATACCCCTTCAACATCAATAATATTAAATACAAAAATGTTAAAAAAAGATATAATTGATGATAAATATGTTAAGAAGTTAAATAGAATTGAAAATAGTGCTGTGGCTATATCATCATTATATGAAAATTTGGAGATATTATTATATAAGAATTTGGAAAAATCAAATATAAATTTATACAGTTTACTTGAAGATAAAAAGGATAATTGTAATATTTTATATCCTAATATTAAATTTAATTTAAATAAAAAAGATATGATAGTTTATACTAATGAAAAAGCAATAATAAGAATATTGGATAATATCTTGTCAAATGCTTGTAAATATTCAAATGATAAAAATCCAACTATTGATATAGAGTTTACAAATAATATTTTATCTATAATTGATAATGGAAAAGGGATGATTTATCCTCAAAAAATTTTTGAAAGAAGTTATATAGAAAATGAAAGTGGACATGGCATAGGAATGCATATAGTTCATAGACTATGTAACGATTTATCAATAGATATAAGTATTATATCAAAAGAGCATAATGGAACAACTATTGAGCTTAAATTTTAATCTTCCTAATACTTTAAAAAAAGTTTTAAATAAAATTGTTAAATATGGTGGAGTACCCATTTTAGTAGGTGGGATTGTTAGAGATAGTTTTCTTAATATACCATCTAAAGATTATGATATAGAAGTTTATAGAATAGATAATGTTGATAAGTTATCTAATATAATTGAAGAATTTGGTGATATAAATATAGTTGGTGTAAGTTTTGGAATAGTAAAGCTTAAATTAGATGATATAGATATTGACTTTTCATTTCCAAGATTAGAGAGCAAGAATGGTTTAGGACATAGAGGTTTTAAAATTATAATTGATAGTAATCTTAAATATAAAGATGCAGCAAAAAGACGAGATTTTACTATTAATTCTATAGGGTATGATTATAAAAATAATAAACTTTTAGATCCATTTAATGGAATTAAAGATATTAAAAATAAAGTTCTAAAATATGTTGATAAAGATAGTTTTAAAGAAGACTGTTTAAGAGTTTATCGAGCAGTACAGTTTTGTGCAAGATTTGAATTTAAACTTGATGTAGATACATCTAAACTATGTAAAGAGATAGTTAAGTATGATGAATTTAAACTATTATCAAAAGAAAGAATTTTTGAAGAGTATAAAAAATTACTTTTAAAATCAGATAAACCTTCCCTAGGGTTAAAAGTTTTAGAAGACTTTAGATTAATATCTATTAATAGTAATGTATTACAAGATATTGATAATATATCTAAGTATAAGTGTAAAGAGATAAAAACAAATCTTATTTTAATGTTTTATTTTATATATGATATTTTAATATATATTTCAGATGATAAAAAATTGATAAGAGATATAGAAAATTTAAAAAACTTTATAGTTCCCAATATATATAAATTTAAAATTAAGAATATTACAAATAAAGCAGAATTAGTTTATAAAAAATTAGAAATGATGCAAAATATGCCAAAAGCTTTTATCGAAGGAAGAGATTTAATTACACTTGGTTTTAAACCAAGTGTAGAATTTAAAAATATCTTAAATAATTTATATCAAAAACAATTAGATGGGACTATAAAATCAAAGCAAGAAGCTATAGATTCTCTTTTTTTGTAAATAGTTTTTTTATTATTCGTGGTATTCCAATAATTAAATAAACAATTATTGTAAATACAAATGGGTGTATAATCCCAGGAACTCCAAAAGCACCACCATGTGTCATATTTGATAAGTGTTCTATAGGATGGTCTATCCATTGTTTAAAGTGCATACCTATAGCTAAAAATAAAAATAATCCTACTAGTATTACTAACTCTTTTTTCATTATATTTCCTAAATTTTATTTGTTATTATATTATTTTTAATTTAAAAGGTAACAAAAAACCCTAAACCACATAGGCTTAGGGTTTTATATCTATCTTTTAAAATTTGAAAGACTATGCTTTTCCAGATAGCATTCCATATTGTGTCATTGGTTTTAATAAATAAATTTTTAATAACCACCACATATATCTCTCTTGAGTTGGATCTAAGAATGATAATAATGCTGCATTTTTACCACTTCCAGTTTTTTTAGAAGCCCAATTAAATTCTGCTAACATTACTGTACCAATATTTGTAATTAATGGACAAACAGTATATCCTTCATATTTTTTATTAGTTGCAGGAATTTTTCCAGATTCCATCATAGATATAAGATTGTTTACAACAACTTTATATTGTTTTCTAGCAGATCCACCAGTTTTACCCATAGGTACTGCTGCAATATCACCTAATGCAAATACATTAGAAAATTTAACATGTTGTAATGTTTCTTTATTTACAGGTACCCAACCTTTTTTAGAACCAACAGGAGAATTAGCAATCTCTTTTGCAGCTCTCATAGGTGGTGTTACATGGATAAAATCGAACTCTTTTTCAACTGATTCATGGATAGTTTCTTTTACTTTTTCTTCTAAATCTTCGTCATAATACTCTTTAAATGTATCATGTTTATCAAATACGGCAACACCATTTTTAATCTCTGTTAAATTATGTTTATAAGACCAGTTGAAACCTCTAGTTTTAAACTGTTCAACGATTGCAGTATGGTAATCTTTAATTCCAAACATACCACCACCATTAGGATAGAAATGCATATTTACATTTGCTCTAGCATCAGCACCAGCTTCATTTAATCTAGAATTTGTAAGATACATAATTTTTTTAGGAGCTCCACCACACTTAATTGGTGTATTTGGATGTGTATAAAGTGCATTTTGCTTTTTACCAGCTTTTGCATTTGCAATTAATTTTTGCATATTTGTCCAAGTTTGTTCAGCACCATCTGCAGTATAAATTGAAGATACACCTTTAGCATTCATAGCTGCAACTGCTTTACTATTATCACCAGCAGCATATAATGCTCCAACCTCTTCAAGTCCTTTAATAGCACCATAGTTTAGTTCAATACCAGCAGCTATAACCATAAAGTCATATTTGATTTTAGTACCTTTATCTGTAGTTACAGTGTTGTTTTTTGGATCAAATTCAACAGCTTTTTCTTTAACAATAGTTACATCAGATGGAACAAAATCGTCTCTGTTATATATAACATCTTTCTTTTCCCAAAGACCACCACCAACAAGCGTTTGACCTGGTTGATATTGAGTAGAAAGTGAATTAGGTTCAATTACTGTAATTTTAACTCCACTTGCAGCACTTCTAAGTCTTGCAGCAGTTGACATACCAGATAGACCACCACCAACAATAAGTACATGACCTTTAGCATCACTAGCTTCTACTGTAGTTGCTGCTTCAGCATCAGTTCCACTCATCATTAGTGCAGCCATACTACTTACACCCATCATTTTCATTGCATCTCTTCTTGAGATACCTTGCTCTTTTAATATACTATCTAATTGTTCTAAGTCTTTTTGAACATTTCTATTTTCAATCATTATAAGTTCCTTTTTGAATTTTCAAAATTATTTCAGAAAGATTAACACAATTGAAATAACATATAACTTAATATTGTATAAGTTTTTATTATACGTAATATAATATTTTAGTATAATTAATATATTATTTATTAAATTTTAGTTAGTATTAAGTTGAAATTTTTAAAAAGGATACAATTGATGATTGAAAACAATAAAGAGAAGGAGATGATGATTGATCTTATTGAAGATCAGTTACAAAACTCTAACATTTCAAGAAGAGATGCATTAAAGATACTTGGACTTAGTAGTGCGTCCCTTATGGTTGGTACAACACAAGCTGAAGCTGCAACTATTGCGAATGCTTCAACTGAAAAGAACTCACATATAGTTATTGTTGGAGCAGGAGCTGGTGGAATTATGATGGCTGCAAGAATGAGAAAAGCAGCAAGCAATGCAAAGATTACAGTGATTGCTCCAAATGATGTACATCTTTATCAGCCAGGTCAAGTTTTTATGGCAGCAGGCTTATATACTTTAGATGATATTAAAGGTGACAATAACTCTTTAATGCCTAGTGGTGTAAATTGGATTAAAGATAAGGTTTCATCTTATGATCCTGATAATAATAGTGTAAAAACTTTAAGTGGTAAAATTGTTAAATATGATTACTTAATAGTTGCAGCTGGAATTTCATATCAATATGAGGATATTGAAGGTTTGACAGAAGACATGATTGGTAAAAACGGTATCTCTTCTGTATATTTAAATAATCCAGAAGAGGGTACTGCTATTGGTGGTACTGCAACTGAACAATGGTTTAAAGATATGAGAGTTGCTGCTGCAAAAGCATCTAACGAAAATCCTATTAAAGTTATCTGTACACAGCCAAATACTCCTATTAAATGTGGAGGAGCACCTCAAAAGATAATGTATCTTAGTAATGATAATCTAAGAGGAAATGGACCTACAGGTGGTTCAGACGTTCATATGAATGCACAGTATTATTTTACAAAAGCAGGAACTGGTCTATTTGGAATTAAAGAATATAATAAAACTTTACTAGATGAAGTACAGCCAATGTATGGAAATATTGAAAATAAGTGGAAACATAATCTTATTAAAATTGATGGTGATAAAAAAATTGCTACATATGAGGTTACAACATTTACAAAAGGTGAATATGATGAGGATCTTGAAGAGTATGATATGATCAAAAAAACTGAGATAGTAAACTTAGAATATGATTTTATCCATATTGTACCACCAATGTCAGCTTCAAATGAATTTAAAACTTCAAAACTTGCTTGGCAAAAAGGGAGTGGAAAAGGTTGGATGGAGTTAGATAAAGATACTATGCAACACAGAAGATATCCTAATGTATTTGGAATAGGTGATATTGCAGGTATTCCAAAAGGAAAAACAGGTGGAACAGCTAGACATCAAGCAGCAGTATTACAAGAAAACTTAATATCTGTAATGAATGGTAAAAAAGCAGAAGATAAATTTGATGGTTATACTGTTTGTCCATTAAAAACTCAATATGGTAAAATTTTGATGGCAGAGTTTAATTATGGTAAAAATCCAGCACCATCATTTCCTATAATGGATCCTTCAGTTCCTAGATCTATTTGGTGGGTATTTGATCTTTATATTTTAAAAACTATGTATTGGCAACTTATGATGAGAGGCTTGATGTAATAGATGTGTAGATTTAGAAAAGAGTTATATACATATGTAGGTTTATTCTTCTTTTTATCTATAGCCATGCACTTTAGTGCATGGTTGAATTATCCAGTAGAACATATTTTTGCTTTAAAAAGTAGTTCATTGGGTACTTATCATCCTTTTATTATTACATTGGTATTTTATTTATTGATATTAATGATAAGGTTGGTTGTTAACTTTTTTAAAAAGTTAAAGTCTTAAATTAATTTTTGTGCGTTTTGATACTCTAATGGAGTATTGATATTTGTAAATTGATTTTTATCATCAAATTTAATAATATTTAATTTTTTTGTATTTTTGATTAAATAATTAATTTTATGAATATCATTTGAGATACATTGTTGAATTGATAAATATATTTTTTTAGAAAAAACTCCACATAAATAATGCTTTTTTTCACTATCTTCAGCAATAGTAATATCATATGGTTTTGAATTATTTAAAATATCTAAAATAGTTTCTTCTTTTATTAGTGGTGTATCTACTGTAATTATAAATATATTATCTTCTTTTATAAATTCAAAAATAGAACTTAATGCTATCATTGGTGATGATATAGAATTAGTTATATCATAGATGATATTACATTTAAAATTAAATTTGTTTGATTTAGCTGATATATATACTTTTGAAAATATTTTCGATAATTTATTGTACTGATATTCTATGAGAGTTTGATGGTTATCAAATGGAAGGAGTGATTTATCTTCTCTCATTCTACTTGACTTTCCACCTGCTAAAATAACACATGGAATATCAATCATTTTTATAAACTTGCAGGATCAGTGATATAACCGCTAATTGCTGAAGCAGCGGCTACTGCCGAGTTACTTAAATATACTTTTGAAGTTCTACTTCCCATTCTACCTACAAAGTTTCTATTTGTTGTAGAGATACAAACTTCGTTATCCCCAAGTATACCCATATATCCACCTAAACATGCTCCACAAGTTGGATTTGATACAACTGCACCAGCATCAACTAAAATATCAATATATCCTAATTTTGTAGCTTCTCTTAAAATCTTTTGAGTTCCAGGAGTAACTATCATACGAGTATGTTGTGCTATTTTTTGTCCTTTTAACATTTCAGATGCAACTTTTAAGTCACTTAGTCTACCATTTGTACAACTTCCTACAAATACTTGATCTACTTTAATATTATCTTTTACTGCTTGGCTCATAGGATGACCATTTTCTGGTAAAAATGGATATGCAATAACAGGTTCAAGAGCAGCAACATCAATCTCTAATATTTGACAATAAAATGCATCATCATCACTTTTGTGAATTTTTGGTTCAGCTCTTAGCCCATCATTTGCAGCAGCTCTTTCATCTAAAAATTCTTGCGTAATATTATCATGAGCTACTATTCCACTTTTTGCACCAGCTTCAATAGCCATATTACATAAAGCAAATCTATCATCCATAGTAAGATGTTGGATAGTATCACCTGTAAATTCAAGAGTTTTATATAAAGCTCCATCAACACCTATCATTCTAATGATCTCTAGGATTAAATCTTTTCCCGTTACAAACTTACCAGGCTTACCAGTAAAAACTACTTTTATAGATTCTGGTACTTTAAACCAATTTCCACCTGTAATCATAGCAAAAGCTAAATCAGTACTACCCATACCAGTACTAAAAGCTCCTAATGCACCATGAGTACAAGTGTGACTATCTGCACCAATTATTACATCACCAGGAATTACTAAACCTTTTTCTGGTAAAAGTGCGTGTTCTATACCCATATCTTTTTCATCAAAAAAGTTTTTTAAGTTATGTTTTACTGCAAAATCTCTACTGATTCTTGCTTGATTTGCAGATGCTATATCTTTTGCTGGTATGAAGTGATCAAGAACAATACTAAATCCATCAGGATTAGCTAATTTTTCAACACCACTTTCTTCAAATGCTTTGATAGAGATAGGAGTTGTAATATCGTTTCCAATCACCATATCTATTGGACTTCTTACGATCTCTCCTGCAAAAACTTTTTTACCTACATGTTCACTAAATATTTTTTCTGTTATTGTTTGAGCCATATTTTATTTCTCTTCTTTTAATGTTATTTTCGTGATTTTATCTAAATATTCTTTTTATACCACTTATAAGCAATTTAAAGATAAAATCAGCTTTATGAAAAAAGAAAATATAATATTGATTGGATTTATGGGTGTTGGCAAGGGTACTGTCGCTCGTGCTTTAGTTAAGCAGAGTGATTATTTTGCAGTAGATACTGATGACTTAATTGAAAGTTTAGAAAATAAAAAAATAAAAAAAATTTTTGAGCAAGATGGTGAACCATATTTTAGAGCATTAGAAAAGAAGTGTGCTTTATGGTGTGAAAAAAATATAAAAGGTTCAATAATATCTACAGGTGGTGGATTTTATAAGCAAGAAAATTTAAAAAAAATTGGAAAAGTTATATATCTACAATCAACATTTGAAGCTATTTTAGAGGGATTAAAAAATGCTCCAAATTCTAAAAAGAAGTTTAAAAAAAGACCTTTATTAAGTAACTTAGAAGAAGCAAAAAAGATTTATAATCAACGGATAAAAGAGTATGAAAAAGTAGCTGATATTATTATAAATGTTGAAGATTGGGATGAGAATAAAGCTGTTAAAAAAATATTTAAAGCTATAAAGTAAAGGGATATAAAATTGAAAATAATAAATACACAAGATAGTAATTTTAAAAATGAATTTGAAAATATTTTAGGTCGTGCAAAAGTTGATATTAAAAAAGTTTCTTCAATAGTAAATGGTATTATTGATGATATTGTAGACAACGGTGATAAATCAGTATGTGAGCATATATCTAAATTTGATAATTGGTCGCCTACATCTGAAACACTATTTATTGATGTATCTGATATGGAAAAAGCATATAATAATATTGATGAAAAATTAAAAGAATCATTACACTTAGCATATGATAGAATTAAAAAATATCATGAGAAACAACTTCCAAAATCTTGGATGGATTATGAATCAAATGGTACAATACTTGGGCAAAAGGTAACTGCTGTAGATAGAGCAGGGCTTTATATTCCAGGTGGAAAAGCAGCGTATCCTTCTTCATTGTTAATGAATGCTATTCCTGCAATAGTTGCAGGTGTTGAAGAGATAGTTGTATGTACACCAACTCCAGATAACGAACCAAACGAATTATTACTTGCAGCTTGTCACTTATGTGGAATTAAAACTGTTATGAAAGTAGGTGGGGCATCTGCGATTGCTGCAATGGCCTATGGTACAGAATCTTTAAAAAAAGTTGATGTGATTACTGGTCCTGGTAATATTTTTGTTGCTACTGCTAAAAAGCTAGTATTTGGAGAAGTAAATATTGATATGATTGCAGGTCCAAGTGAGATAGGAATACTTGCAGATGAAACTGCAAATACAAATTATCTTGCTATTGATCTATTATCTCAAGCAGAGCATGATGAGATGGCAAGTTCTATTATGATTACAACATCTCAAAAAATTGCTAAAGAAACAAGTGATGAGGTAGATAATTATTTAAAAGAGTTAAGTAGAAGTGAAATAGCACAAAAATCAATTGATGAGAGAGGTTGTATAATAGTTTCATCTTCAATGGATGAGGCAATAGATTTGATGAATGATATAGCACCAGAGCATTTAGAGGTTATGACGGCATCCCCTTTTGAACTTTTACCTAAAATAAAACATGCTGGAGCTATATTTTTAGGGCAAAATACACCTGAACCAATAGGTGATTATGTAGCAGGTCCAAATCATACACTTCCTACTGGTGGAACTGCTAAATTCTATAGTCCATTAAATGTAGAGAATTATATGAAAAAGAGCTCAATTATTAGTTTTAGTCAAAATGCTATAAATGAGATAGGTGAACAATGTGCGTTATTAGCAGATACTGAAGGTTTGACAGCACATGCCGAATCTGTTAGAGTTAGATTAAATAAATAAAATAAAAGGAAAAAATTATGAATAAATATGAAGCACTATTTGAAGATGAAGATAACGTATTTGGAGGTTCTCCTCAATCGAAATTTTGGGATATAATAAACCAAGCAAGTGATGATTTAGTAAAGGATCAATTAGATAAGTTTTTTGAAAGATTTACAGCTATGGAGATGATTCTTACTAAAGAGCATGGAGAAGATGGTTTAAATAGAGTTATAGAACAATTTTCTTTTGAGAATTCAAAAGAGTTAGAATATAACAAAAAAAGTACATATGTAGAACTAACTGGTGAAGTTGTTTGTAGATTAGATAGTTAAGTTGGTTTATTAAAAATGGAAGAGTTAAGTGAAGTAAAAAAACAAATTCAGTTATTTGTAGAAGATTGTGATGATAAAAGAAGTTTAGAGTTATTAAATCTTTTATCTGAAGGTAAAATGTTAAGATCAAAACTTATTCTAAAGATTGCTGGTGTAAGTAGTGAGTCAATAAAACTGTGTGCAATTGTAGAGATGATTCAATCAGCATCATTACTTCATGATGATGTTATAGATGAGGCCGATACAAGAAGAGGAAAACCTTCCATAAATGCACTTTTTGATAATAAAACATCTATAATGTTTGGTGATATTTTATATTCAAAAGCATTTACAGAGCTTACTCAAATGGATAAAGAGGTAGCATATACTATTGCTTCATCTGTTACTAAACTAAGTATTGGTGAACTGCATGATGTAGAGATGACAAATAGTTTTAATACTTCATACGATAGATATTTTAATATGATTTATAATAAAACAGCATCATTAATAGAATCAAGTGCTAAAGCAGCTGCAATTATTTCAAATAAAGATAAAGATTCATTTGCTTTATATGGAAAAAATTTAGGTTTAGCATTTCAAATGATAGATGATATTTTAGATATTACTCAAACTTCAGACCAACTTGGAAAACCTGCTATGTTAGATTTTGTAGAAGGTAAAGTAACTATACCGTATCTTTTACTTTATAAAAGAATTGAAGATAAAGAAAAATTAAAATCATTGTATAAAAAAGAGTTGACTCAAGATGAACAGCAATGGATTAAAGATGAGATGATTAAACATAATGTTTTGATAGATAGTATAGCACAAGCTCAAAAACTAGGTTTAGAAGCTGTTGATGCAATTAAGTTAGATGATAACGAAGATCTAAAAAATATAATGAATCAGATGATTAATAGAGAATTTTAAAAGATAGATTAGTCTATCTTTTTAAAAGAACTATCTCTTACCCTGTATAATTCAACTAAGTATTCTACTTGGTTGTTTTTTATTTCTACCCCTTCAAAATTATTTAAATTATTATTTAAAAGATATTCTGTTCCTAATATAGTAGAATAATTTACCCAATTATATATAATATTGTTATTTAATAAATTATTATATTCAACTAAATTATCAGGTAACTTATTTATTGAATTTGCAACAATAACTTTTCTTCTATCAGGTTTTTGTGTAAGTGTAAATAAAAATGGTGAGTAGTTTAATTGAGAAGATAGTATCTCTTTTGGATTGATCTCATGTGCATTAATTTGAGATAAAATAATTGAACTTTTTACAATAGGTGTATTTAGTAAAATTGATGAACCAATTAAGGCTTTATCTTTTAAAAATCTTTTATATTCACCATTTCTATCGTTTATTCTTCTGCTGTAGTTAATTTGATTATTTGTTAAATAACTGTGCAGTACTGAACCAATATTTGAATTGTCATAGAACTCTGAAAAAGAGTTATTTTGACTATAGCTAAGTAATTTTTCAAATTGTTTTTTATAGCTAATTGCTCCAAATATAATATTTGAATATTTTTCTTCTAAGAATATATTTGCATCATAACTATTAATAAGAGGTATATATATCTTAAATTCTGAAAGATTATTTAGACTTAAAAGTTTAGGTAGTCTATCTTTTGTGATCATTAACATAACTTTTGTAGTACCATTTTGATTGATATCTTTAAAAATGTTTTCCAATTTATTATTTTTATATTTATCTATATCATAAGTAATAACATTGAAATCTTGATTTTTATAAAGTAAATATGTATTTACTGTTATAGTAGCTTCAAGTGCATATTTACCTAATTCCAGGGATGAAAATACAACTGCAATATTATTAGATTTTTGAATTTTATCTTTATGGATATCAGTAAATACACTATCTTCAATATTTTTATTATCTAGGATTAATTTCTTATCTTTATAGTCTTTTTTCTTAACTATATTTTGTTTAGTATATTTATATTCAATATTTTTTGTTGTTTGGGTACACCCTAATAATAAGAATAAATTTATAGTAATAACTATTAAATATTTCATCTTTTCTCCAATAAATTCTTAACTTTTTTTAAATCATTTTCCATTCTATCTTTGTAAGATGGATTTTTATAAACAAATTCTGGCTCTAATAGTGGTACTAAATTAATATTATTATATTTATAACTATTACCAGAGATATCTAATATATTTTCATCATTCTTCATTAGATGATTAAATGCAGAACCTAATGTAATTATTAGCTTTGGTTGTGCTATTTCTAATTGATTAAATACATAATTTTCACATAACTTTATTGATTTAGATAACTTTTCTATATTTAGTTTTGTAAAACATTTTAAAATATTTGTAATATATATATCTTTAATATCTAAAAATAAAATATTTTTAATCATCTCTTTAAAACTATCAAATATAAGTTCTGAGTTAAATTGATTATTAGTTAATCCTATAATATAAATATTAGAATATTTATTTCCTATTCCAAAATTAAAAGTATCTTTTCCCTTTGATAAATCACATAAACTACAATGAGAAGCATCTGATTCTAATTCATCTAATGTATTTGAAAATTTTATTTTATTTTTATTATTATTGTAATTTAAACTATCAATATATTCAATACCAAAATAATTATAACTATAAAGTAAATCCAAAATTTCTCTTTTTTTACTTTTTGTCATTGCTTATTGTACTTTATTTGCCCTTTTAACCACTTTTGTTCCAATATATGGAACAAATTATTGAATTAATCTTGACATATGTTCCAATATTTGGTACACTACGAAATATTAAAAGAAATAAGGACATAAATGACTGCCCCTACACTAAAAACTGGACCAAGCCTTAGGAAATTGGAATCTGATTTAGAAGTAAATAAAACTACTTTACATAATTGGAAACAATCACGACCAAAATTATATGAATTTATTATTGAATCATATGAGCATAAAAATGCACTAAAAGAGAATATTATGTTTTTAATAGATCAAAAACAAAAGCTAGAAAATAGAATTACAAGTGAGCAGAAAAAAGTATCTTAGGTTATTTTTTAACATAAAAAAAGGGGGAAGTTATTTTCATAACTTCCCCCTTTATAATTATATATAAATTATTATTTATATCTATGTGTTATTCGACCTTTATCAAGTGAATAAGGCGTAATCTCAAGTCTTACTGTATCTCCAAGTAAAATTTTAATGTAATGCATTCTCATTTTACCAGAAATATGACACAGTACTACATGACCATTATCTAATTGAACTCTAAATGTAGCATTAGGTAAAACTTCTGTTACTTTACCATCTACTACAATTACATCATCTTTAGCCATATTTGTATCCCTTTAAATTTTTAATTAATTGCAGTTAAAATCTGCGCTTTACCATTTACAATAGCAACTTGGTGTTCATAGTGACTTGTTCTTAATCCATCTGCACTTCGTACAGACCAATTATCTTTTTTATCAACTATAGGTTCCTCATCTTTTTGACATATCATAGGCTCTAAACAAAAAATCATACCATTTTTTATTTTTGGACCTTGCTTGGCATTTGGACTATCTAAATAGTTTGGAACTTCTGGATCACAATGGGGCTCTCGTCCAATACCATGACCACAAAATTTAACCAAAGGTGTATAACCACGTTTTAGTATAAATTCTTCTAAAGCTAAACTTAATTCTTTAAATCTCATACCTTGCTTAATAATATCAATTGCATAATACAAAGCATCTTTACTACAAGCAATTAATGCCTCATCCTCTTTACTAATAGTTCCAATTGGCATAGTAATAGCAGCATCACCATACCAACCATCAATTTCACTACCAATATCAAGTCCTAAAATATCTCCATCTTTAAGTACTGTATCATCAGGTACTCCATGAATTATTACTTCATTTAAAGATGTACATACTGCATTTGGAAAACCATAAAGTCCTTTAAAGGCAGGTCTTGCCCCTAAATTTCTTAAATACTTTTCTCCCATAGCATCTACTTCTAAAAGTGTCATACCTGCTTTTACATTCTTTTGAAGATAATCTAGTGTCGCACCAACTGCATGACCAGCAGTGCGAAGTTTTTCTATCTCGTTAGGTTTTCTTAATGGTATAGCCATAATTTAATTATAGACCAGTCGCACTAAGAGTGTTATATTTATCATTATATTGTTGTGCTTCAATTTTTCTCATAGTATCAATAGCAACTTGAACAACAATTAAAACTGCAGTTCCACCAAAGAAAAATGGTACACCCATAGATTTAACAATAAGCCATGGTGCAGTTGCAATAAGTCCTAAATAAACAGAACCCCATAGTGTCAATCTACTTGCTGTATCATTTAAAAATTGTGATGTACTTCCACCAGGTCTAACACCAGGTATAAATCCACCTTGTTTTTTTAAGTTATCTGCTATATCTTTTGCATTAAATGTAATTGATGCATAAAAATATGCAAAAAATACTACAAAAAGAAAAGTTAAAAAATTAAATGTATAACTATTCGGATTTAAGTAATCTGAAAGGGCTATCAATGTTTCATTTTGAGTACCTTGTAAAATAGTAGCAGGAAACATTAGAATTGCAGAAGCAAAAATAACAGGAATAACACCACTTAAATTTACTTTAATAGGTATATAATTCATAATTCTTTTATCTTGATTTTGCATCATCACTTTTCTACTATATGAAACAGGAACTCTTCTTTCACCTAATTCAACATATATAATAGCACCAACTGTACCTAAAATAACAACTAGTATAGCAATTATTGTAAGGAAACTCATTTGACCATTATTTACTAAATCAACTGAACCACCAATTGCACTTGGAATTGCAGAAACAATACCTGCAAAAATTATAAGAGAGATACCATTTCCAATACCTCTTTGTGTAATTTGTTCACCAATCCACATAAGCATCATAGTTCCAGCAAGCATAGATATAGCAGCTACAGCAACAAAAGTATCACTATCAATCATAATTGCACTTTGACCAGCTTTTCCTGTAAGAGATTGTAATCCCATAGAAACACCAATTGCTTGAATAAGCGTAATAATAATAGTAGCGTATCTGATAATTTGCATATATTTTTGCATCCCATCTCTCTCTTTTTTCATTTTACCAAGAGTTGGAAAAGTTGCAGCTAGAAGTTCCATGATAATAGAAGCAGTAATATAAGGCATAATACCTAATGAGATAATACTCATTCTACTTACGGCATTACCACTAAACATATTTACCATACCTAAAGCATTGTTAGAATTTGTGTCGAAGAACTCTTTTATGACAGTTAAGTCGACCCCAGGTACTGGCACATATGCCAATACTCTGTATATTAAAATAAAACCTAAAGTTATTAGGATTTTATTTAGTAAGTCTTTATTCATGGTAACTAGTTACCAGTTGTTGTTACATTTTCGTCTTTTATCTTAGCAGCCATATCTTTAGCAGTTGAACCAATAAGTTTAACTTTAGATACCTCTTTAGATAATTTATAAACAGATCTGATAGATTCCATTGTAATCTCTTCAAGATTAGCAACTTTAACCACTTTATCAACATTGATAGAATATGGTTTAGTTACTCTTGAGAAGAAACCAACTTTTGGCATTCTTTTTTGGATTGGCATTTGCCCACCCTCAAATCCTCTTTTAATTTTGTAACCAGATCTAGATTTTTGACCTTTGTTACCTCGAGTAGAAGTCTTACCCATTCCTGAACCTTGACCTCTTCCTACTCTTTTTGTATTTTTTGTACTACCAGAAGCTGGTTGTAAATCTTGTAAAATTGACATACTATTATCCTTTAATCTTAGCTAATGCTTCAACAGTAGCTTGAACAAGGTTATTAGGATTATTTGAACCTAATGACTTAGCAATAATATCAGTAATACCTGCAAGCTCTAGAACTGGTCTAGCAGCTCCACCAGCGATAAGTCCTGTACCCTCACTAGCTGGTTTAAGTAAAATTCTACTTGCATTATACTTATATTCAATATCATGATTAATAGTAGAACCATTAAGCTTGATTTTTACTAATGATTTAAATGCATCATCAAGTGCTTTTTTAATAGCATCTGGAACTTCTTTCGCTTTTCCAACACCAAATCCAATAGTACCTTTTTTATCACCAACAACAACTAAAGCAGTAAATCTAAATCTTCTACCACCTTTAGCAACTTTTGTAACTCTACCTATTTTAACAATAGCTTCTTCGAAATCATCTCTATTAATTGCCATTATTGCCCCTTACAGTTTGATACCATTGTCTCTTAATGCGTCTGCAAAACTAGCAACCACACCATGATACAAGTATCCGTTTCTATCAAATACTACAGATGTAATATCTTTAGATTTTAAAGTTTCAGCTAAAGTTGCCGCTACTTTTACTACATTTTCTTTATTAACAGATAATTTAAGTGCTCTACTATCAACTGCTGCAACTGTATTACCAGTAACATCATTAATAGCTTGCGCATAAAAATATTTGTTTGATTTGAAAATACTTAATCTTGGCATTTCAGCTGTACCACTGATATTACCTCTAACTCTTCTTTTTCTTCTTAATCTTAAAGCATTCTTTTTTGCTAGATCTTTTGCTCTACTCATATTTTTATACCTTATTTCTTAGCTGTTTTACCGGCTTTTCTAACGATAACCTCGTCAGTATACTTAACACCTTTACCTTTATATGGTTCTGGTGGTCTGAAACCTCTAATCTTTGCAGCAACTTGACCAACTTCTTGTTTGCTACTACCTTTAATATTGATGATATTCTTCTCAACTGCAATCTCAATTGTATCAGAAATCTCAAAATTAATTGGATGTGAAAATCCAAGTTGTAATTCTAGAACTTTACCTTTTACAGCAGCTCTATAACCAACTCCATTAATCTCTAAAGATTTACTAAAACCTTTATCAAGACCTAAAACAGCATTTGCTGTTAAAGCTCTATAAGTTCCCCAGTAAGCTTTATCTTGAGATTCTTCTCCAACTAGAGTAAAATTAACGTTATTTTCAACAACTTCAACTCCAACTCTACCATGTGTTTCAACATAAATAGATTTAGAACCTTTTTTAACTGTAACTAATGTACCTGCTACAGATACTTCAATTCCTGCTGGGATTGCAATAGCTTTTTTACCAATTCTTGACATAGCTACTCCTTACCAAACAGAACAAAGAATTTCACCACCAACATTAAGTTTATAAGCTTCATCATTACTTATAACACCTTTGTTAGTAGATACAATAATTGTTCCATATCCATTTTTAAAAGATTTAAGTTCAGAAGCGTTTCTATAAACTCGTCTTCCTGACTTAGATAATCTTTTTAATTCATTGATAACAGAGTTATCATTTTCATCATATTTTAAAGTAACTGAAATGTTCTTTTTTACAGGATCTGTATCAACTACTTTATAATCTTCAATATATTCTTTTTCTTTTAAAACATTACAAACAGCTTCTACAGTGTTAGAATGCACAAGAGTAGTTACTTCTAACTTTCTCATTGCTGCATTTCTAACTCTCGTTAAAGCGTCTGCGATTAAATCATTCATCATGGGCTTTTATCCTTTTTTTAGCTTACCAGCTAGCTTTTCTAACACCAGGTAATAAACCTTCGTTAGCCATTTTTCTTAAACAAATTCTACATAAACCAAAATCTCTATAAACTGATTTTGGTCTACCACAAGAAGAACATCTTGTATACGCTCTTGAAGAGAATTTAGGTGTTCTTTGTTGTTTTGCAATCATTGACTTCTTTGCCATTATGATCTCCCTTTAGTAAATGGAACACCAATTAGTTCCAATAATCTGAATGCTTCTGTATCACTTGAAGTAGATGTAGTAATAGCAATGTTCATACCATGAGTTTGAATAATATTATCAAACTCAACTTCTGGAAACATTAATTGCTCATCTAAACCAAAGTTAAAGTTACCTGCACCATCAAAACCGTTTCTGTTAAGACCTCTAAAATCCTTAACTCTTGGTAAAGCAATTGCACATAATTTATCTAAGAATTCGTACATTCTCTCACCTCTTAAAGTTACTCTAACTCCAACAGGCATATCTTCTCTTACTTTAAATCCAGCAACAGATTTTTTAGATTTAACAACAACTGCTTTTTGACCAGCAATTAAAGAGATAGTATCAGTAATATTTTGAATTAATTTACTATCTTTCATTGCAAAACCAGTACCAACAGATATAGAAATTTTTTCTAATTTTGCTGTTAACATTTTGTTTTGAGGAAATTCACTCTGCAATGCAGGAGCAATTTCGCTTTTATATCTTTCTAATAATCTAGCAGCCATCTTATTCACCTTCTACTTTTGCTACATTAGAGATATCTATTGGCATCTCTTTATTAACAAATCCACCATCTTTGTTTGACTCTGATGGTTTAACTGTTTTTTTAGCAATTTTACAATCTTTAACTAGAACTTTACCTGTATTACCAGCTTTTGGCATAACAGCTAAAACTTCACCAGTTTTACCTTTGTCATCACCTGCGATAATTTTAACAGTATCGCCTTTTTTTATTTTTAATTTAAGTGCCATTATAATACCTCCGGAGCTAGTGAAACGATTTTCATGAAACCAGAATATCTAACTTCTCTTGCAACAGGTCCAAAAATTCTTGTTCCTATTGGCTCTCTTTTGTCATTTAGAATTACTGCAGCATTATCATCGAATCTGATTAAAGAACCATTTTCTCTTTGAACTTCTTTGTGAGTTCTAACGATAACAGCTTTAACAACTTGACCTTTTTTTACTTTTCCAACTGGTAGAGCTTTTTTAACTGAAGCAACAATAACGTCACCAACAGTAGCGTATCTTCTATGGCTTCCACCAAGAACTTTAATACACATAATCTCTTTAGCTCCAGTATTATCCGCAACTTTTAATCTTGAAAAACTTTGAATCATACGTTTGCTCCTGTAGTAAGGATAGTTTTTAATCTAAAAGATTTAGTTTTAGATAGTGGTCTACACTCAATAGCAACAACAGTATCACCAATTTTTAATTCAGATTTTTCATCGTGAATTAAATATTTTTTAAATCTTTTAACAGTCTTGTGATATCTAGGATGAATAACTCTTCTTTCAACTAAAACAGAAGCAGTTTTTTCACCAGCTACTTTTACCACAACACCTTGGATTTCTCTTTTATGTGAACTCATAATATTAATCCTTAGTCTTATTTAACTGCAGTAATTGCAGTTTGAATTTTAGCTATATCTTTTTTTACAACTTTTAATTCATTTGTGTTTGTTAATTGCATAGTTTTCAACTTAGTTTTAAGTTCAAAAAGCAGCACCTTCTTCTCTTTTAATAACGCGTTTAGTTCTTCTAAACTTTTTGTATTAATATCAGAATAATTCATTTTCACCCTCTGTTGTTACAATCTTTGTTTTGAAAGGTAATTTAGCTTGTGCTAATGCAAAAGCAGCTCTTGCCAATTCATCAGGAACACCCATCATTTCAAAACAAATTCTACCTGGCTTAATATTCATAACGTATTTATCTACTGAACCTTTACCTTTACCCATTCTTGTTTCAAGTGGTTTAGCAGTAAGTGGTTTAGCAGGGAATACAGTAATCCATATTTTACCTTGTCTATTAACTTTTCTAGTCATAGCAATTCTGGCAGCTTCAATTTGTCTACCATCAATTCTACCATGTTCTAAAGCTTTGATACCAATAGATCCGTAAGATAAAGTGTTAGCTTTAAAAGACTTACCTCTATTTCTACCCTTCATCTCTTTTCTATATTTAGTTCTTTTAGGCATTAACATTGTTAGTTACCTCTTCTTTTTTGTGGTCTTCTTGACTTTTTGTTATCATCATCTGCTTTTTCAACTGGAATACCTTTTGCAAGTACTTCACCTTTGAAAATCCAAACTTTAATACCGATACAACCATAAGTTGTATGACCTTCAGCAAAACCATAATCAATTCTAGCTCTTAAAGTATGTAAAGGAACTCTACCTTCTAAGTACCACTCAGTTCTAGCCATTTCAGCTCCACCAAGTCTACCAGAAACAGATACTTTAATACCTTTTGCACCAGCTTTAATTGCATTTTGCATAACTCTTTTCATAGCTCTTCTAAATGCAACTCTTCTCTCTAATTGTTGAGCAACATTTTCAGCAGCTAATTGTCCAGATAAGAAAGGTTTTCTCTCTTCTTTAATATTAACAGCAATATCTTTACCAACAAGTGCTTTAAGATTATTCTTTAGTTTTTCAACATCAGCACCTTTTTTACCAATAATAATACCAGGACGTGCAGCAACTATAGTAACTCTAACTTTTTTAGTAGTTCTTTCTATAATAGTTTGTGCAACACCTGCATAATAAAGCTCTTTTTTAACGAACTTTCTTATTTTATTATCTTCTGCAACATTAGCTGGCATAGTAGATTTATTTGGAAACCATCTTGATTCCCAGTTTCTATTGATACCAAGTCTTAGTCCAATTGGATTTACTTTTTGACCCATTACTTGTCTCCTTCTATAGCGTTTACTTCTACATAAATATGAGCCATTGGCTTATGTTTTGGAGATGCACTACCTCTAGCTCTTGGAGTAAATCTCTTAAGAACTGGACCTCTATCAACTCTACAACTTGTTACAATAGCTTCTTCTGGCTCTAAACCTGAATTTGCTACAGCTGAAGCGATAACTTTAGCGATGATTCCCGCTGCTTTGTTTGGTGTAAACTCTAAAGATGCAATAGCAACTTCTGCGTTCATACCTTGAACTTCTCTAGCAACTAATCTAGCTTTAATAGGAGATAATCTAACAAATTTTAATATAGCTTTACCCATCTTCTATTAACCTACCTTTCTTTGTACAGAACCTTTATGTCCTCTAAAAGTTCTAGTTGGTGCAAATTCACCTAATTTATATCCAATGTGATTTTCTGTGATCATTACTGGTACAAAATTTCTTCCATTATGTACTGTAAATGTAAGACCAATCATATCAGGTAAAACCATACTTCTTCTTGACCAAGTTTTGATTGGTTTTTTATCACCAGACTCAATTGCTTTAGCTACTTTTTTAGCTAAATGAGCATCAACAAATGGACCTTTTTTTATACTTCTTGCCATTTTATTACCTTACTTCTTTTTTCTTGAAATGATTAGTTTATCACTAGCTTTTTTCTTTCTAGTTTTATAACCTTTAGTTGGCATACCCCATGGAGTAACTGGATGTCTACCTGAATTAGTCTTACCTTCTCCCCCACCATGTGGATGATCGATAGGATTCATTGCAGATCCTCTAGTTTGTGGTCTTTTACCAAGATGTCTTTGTCTACCAGCTTTACCAATAACCATATTAGAGAAATCTTCATTTCCTACTATACCTACAGTTGCCATACAAACAGAAAGAATTTTTCTCATCTCACCAGAAGGAAGTCTAAGAATAATATATTTGTCTTCTCTACCCATAACTTGAGCATATCCACCAGCAGATCTAGCGATTTGTCCACCTTTACCAGGCTTCATTTCAATATTATGAACCATTGTACCAACTGGAATATTTACTAATCTCATAGCATTTCCTGGTAAAATATCAAGTCCAGATTCAGCAGCAGTGATAGTATCACCAACTTTTAATCCTGAAGGTTGAATAATATATCTTTTATCTCCATCAACATAATGAACTAAACAGATTCTACAGTTTCTGTATGGGTCATATTCTACAGTTGCTATTGTACCAGGTACATTAAATTTATTTCTTTTGAAATCAATAATTCTGTATTGTTTTTTAGCTCCTGCTTCTCTATGTCTAGATGTAATTCTACCATTATTATTTCTACCAGCAGTTGATTTAACTTTTACAAGTAAACCTCTTACAGTTGGTTTTGAAGTAATATCAGAAGTATCCATAACAGTCATAAATCTTCTTGCAGGTGTTATTGGTCTAAATTTTTTAATTGCCATTTCCTACTCCCTTATGCTGAAAGGCTCGCTATTTCAGCGCCCTCTGGTAATGTTACATAGAATTTTTTGAAGTCTGGTCTTGAACCTATCTTTCCTCTAAATCTTTTTACTTTACCTTGTTGTCTTAAAGAGTTAACTTTCTTTGGTGTTACACCAAAGTATTCTTTAAAAACTTCTTTTAAACTATTTTTAGTCATTCTTGGTGTTGTTTGTACAACTATTACACCATTTTCTTGAAGTTCAATAGTTTTCTCTGTATAAACAATTGATTTGATATCTGTAATATCTGCCATTTTTATACCTTACTATACTAAGCTATCTATTACTGCTTTTTCAATTACAATTGAGTGGTAAGCAGCTACTAAATAAGCGTTTAATTCTGATTTTTCAATCACATAACAGTTTTTGATGTTTCTAAAAGCTAAATAAGTTTTATCATCAAAGTTTTCTACAACAATTAATACATCTCTTTGATTTAACTTATTAACGATTGCTTTTGCATCTTTTGTTTTACCAGATTCAACTTTAATTGAATCAACAACAAAAATTGCATTTTTCTCTGCTTGCGCATTGATAGCATATCTTAAAGCTAAAACTTTTTGTTTTTTATTAATTTTTTGATTATAGTTTCTTTTTGATGGTCCAAAAACTTGTCCACCACCTACAAATAATGGTGATCTTAATGAACCCCATCTAGCACCACCAGAACCTTTTTGAGCTTTAGGTTTCTTACCACCACCGCTTACATCAGATCTGTTTTTTACTCTTGCAGTATTTGCTCTTAAAGAAGCTAAATAAGATTTAACATATAAGTGCAAGTTGTGAGCGTTAATACCCTCAAAATTTTCACCTAAAGCAATATCTCCAGCATTTTCAAATTTATCATTTAATACTATTAATTTACCCATTATGCAATCCTTACCTTACCTAAAGTACCATTTGCACCAGCAACTGAACCTTTAAGAACTAAAATACCTGTTGTAGCATCAAAAGAAACTACATCATTTTTATGTGTAATGTTTGTGTTACCATAGTGACCTGGCATTTTCTTACCTGGTTGAACTCTACCTGGCCATTCTGCATTACCAATAGAACCAGTTCTTCTACCCATTCTATGACCATGAGATGCTCTACCACCAGCAAAGTTATATCTCTTCACTACACCAGCAAAACCTCTACCTTTTGTTTTGAATGTAGATTTAATCACTACACCTTCAACTAAAGCAGATGTATCAATATCTCCAGCTTCTGTATTTGCTACATTTAATGTTGCAAATCTGTTAAACTCTTTTGATAAGTCATACTTTTTTTGTTGACCCTCAATAGCTTTGTTAAATTTTTTACCACTGTTATATGCAACAATAGCTACACCATCAGTTACTTCACATACTTTCATATCAACAACTCTTACAAGTGTAACAGGAACAGCAGGAACAGTAACAGTTCGACTCATACCGATTTTTTCTACAATAAATTCCATCTTTGCCTCCTACTCTTGACCCATTGATCTTACTTCAACATCAACTTCAGGAGCAAGATCAAGTTTCATTAAACTATCAACTGTATCTGGTGTTGCAGAAACGATGTCGATCATTCTTGAATGAACTCTAATCTCAAATTGCTCTCTAGCATCTTTGTTAACATGTGGTGATTTAAGAACAGTGTATCTTCTGATTTTTGTTGGCATTGGTATTGGACCAATCAACTCAGCACCTGTTCTTTTAACAGCTTCAATAATTGAAGCAACAGAACGATCAAGAACTCTATGATCGTAAGCTTTTAACTTTAATCTAATTTTTTCCATTTGTGTTTTTCCTTTAAAGAACTCGTTAGAGCTAATCTAAAATTGTATTTTTGCCATCACTCTAACCAATGTATGGACGCGGATTATAGCTTTTTATTTACTAAATGTCAAGAATTAAGGTGTTTGCAAAGGTTTATTTGTGATTTTATTTCCTTATAATAAGGAAACTATAATAAGAATTGATTGAATTTTTTTATTTTATGGTGGAAATTTGGTATCTTAAATTTTAATAATAATATTTTAGATACCAAATTATTATTATTTTAAATTTATATGAAGTAATTCTGAGATTACTTCTGTAGCATAACTACCTTTTGGTAATTCAAAACTAAGCTCAAACCATGCTTTAATCTCTTTGTACTCACTAGAAATTTCAGATGGAAATACCCACGCAAATCTTCTTGCACCATTTTCTTTTGTATCTTCAATAAATTCATTTTCAAATTTTAATGCATCATCAATAGCAAATTTTGTTTTACTACCCGCAAGTAATCCTGTGGGTACTCTATCTCTATTATAAAACTTTTCAGCTTCTTCTTCCATATTTTCAACATAAAAAAGTCTTCCGTATGGGTAATGGCTAAAAACATCACCATTTAATATTTTTAATGGATGTTTTTGCTTTTTTATATCTTTGATAATAGATACATCTAATCCAACTTTAGATGCAATCTCTTCGGCTTTGAATCCATCTATTAGCTTACTTATCTCTATCCTTTTTGATAACCATGAATTAAAAAGATATGATTGGTAAGCATTTATATACATTTGCTTTAATTTTCTTTTTTTCTCTTTTAGTTTACCATCAATTATATCTTTACCTTTTAAATAGTTATCTCCATCATTTCCAAATCTTTGATAACCAAAATAGTTTGGTATACCGTAAGTTGCAATTTGTTCCAATGCTGATTCTATTTTCATTTTATGCATAGGCTGAACTCTTTTAAGTCGTATAAAAAATTTATTTCCTTTTAAATGACCAGTTCTTATTTTATTGTTATGATAAGTTTTTTCTAAAATTTTTATTTGAGGATGTTCAAATTTATCAATTTTATCTTCAAATTTTTTTAAAATTGATATATATTGTACTGTCATCGCATTTTTATCTTTTAATCCTGCGTAACCAATATCTCTACTTCTACATCCAATTTTTGAAGCTATAATCTCTAAAGCATCCCATGTAGTTAAATCTTTTTTTCTAATCTTTAAAATTACATGTTCCCCTTCACCTGTGAATTCATAAAGTGGAATTTCTGTTACTACAAAGTCATCTTTACTTTGTTTGAAATATACATCTATTTGGCTATGATTTAAATAATATTGTTTTATCATTTATTTTGTACCTTTATTTTTTATTTATATGTAAGGGTAACATAACTTAACAATAATTGAGATTTAATTAAACAGCTTAATATAAGTTTATTATTGTTATAAGATATAAATGAAAAGTATAAATAATATATCAATTTTAGGTACATCATCTGATGCAGGTAAATCTACAGTTACATTTTTAATAGGAAGATTACTTCAAAACTTAGGATATAAAGTAGTACCATTTAAGGCACAAAATGTATCAAATAACTCATATGTTGCAGGTGATGGAAGTGAAATAGCAATTGCACAATATTTTCAAGCAGAGGTTATGGAGTTAGAAACAAGTTATCTAAATAACCCAATTTTACTCAAAACTGGTAAAAATAATAGTTCTCAAATTATTGTAAAAGGTAAAGCAGTAAAAGATGTTAATGTAAGAGAATATTTTAGAGATATTGATACATTAAAACCAATAGTATATGACTCATTTAAAAAATTGAAAGATATAAATGATATTGTAATTGCAGAGGGTGCTGGAAGTCCTGTTGAATTAAATCTTATGGATAAAGATTTATCAAATATTTTTATTGCAAGTGAATTTAATACTAAAATAATTTTAGTAGCAGATATTGAGAGAAGTGGCGTTTTTGCTTCTATTTGGGGAACTTATAATTTACTACCTAAAAAATTAAAAAAAAATGTGATAGGGGTGATAATAAATAAATTTAGAGGTGATCTTAGTTTATTTGATAATGGAATTGATATTATAGAAAAAAAATTTAATATACCTGTAATTGGGGTATTACCATACATACCATTGAATTTAGGGTTTGAAGATAGTCAATCTATTTTGAATTATCAACAAAATATTTCAAAAGTAAATACTAAAAAAAATCCACTTATAAAAGTTGCAGTTATTCAATACCCTACGATGAGTAACTATAATGACTTTGAGCCACTTTTAGCTGATGAAAATATATATGTTGAATTTGTAAATCATAATAAAAATCTTGATAGTTATGATTTAGTTATATTAAGTGGTAGTAAAGCAACAATAGAAGATCTAAAATGGTTAAAGTCAGTAGGATTATTTAATCAATTAAAAAATAGAAAAAAAGCTATATTTGGTATATGTGGTGGTTATCAAATGATGTTTGAAAATATTATTGACAATAATAATGTAGAAGTTACTTCTAAAACAAAAATTAAAGCATTAGGTTTTTTTGATGATAATATAAAATTTAAAAAAGTTAAGATATTAAAAAAAGATATTTTTAATATTTTTAATATTAAAGTCAAAGGTTTTGAGATGCATTGTGGTATTTCAAAAAAATATCCACTTTATGCAAAAAGTAATAATATGCAAGGATCTTTTATCCATGCTATTTTTGATAATGATAATTTTAGAGATTATATATTTAAATCGATAAATAAAAATTATAAAGGTTTTAAATATAAAAAGTATAAAAAAGATACAATAAGTAAATTTATTAATAGTATGGAAAAACATATAGATATAAAAAAAGTATTAAAAGGAATTATATAGTGATAAAGAAAATAACAGAAAATTCAAATATAGATTTTTGTGAAAGTTTAAGAGGTAAAAGTGCAACTTTTATATTAGCACTTAGTAATACATATACAGCAAATATAGATGGTATAACCCAAGCAGGAATACCAGGTATGCTTCACTTAACTCCAACTTTAGATAGTGAATTTTTATGTTCAGGAGAAGTTAGAAGTCTTGATAATATAGCCGAAACTCCAAAAGGTGTACCAACTCCTGCACTTATTACTAGAGCTATTCATTTATTAAAGCCATTTCAAGATATAGAACTACTTAATTTAGGACTTGAAATAAAACCTAAGCTTGAATATTTTAAACATAATGAATTTGATATTAACCCATCTAATTCAATAAGAACTGGTGCTAAAATTGATGCAGAAACAATATTCCAAAAAGGTATATCATTTGGCCAAAATTATACTACAACTTCAGACTATGTAATATTAGGAGAAAGTGTACCTAGTGGAACTACAACAGCAAAAGCAACTGCAATAGCACTTGGATATAATTGTAAAGATTATTTTAGTAGTAGTTTTAAAAATGTTCCTAATAATATAAAAGATTCAACTATAAATGAAGCTCTTTCTAATATCAATGAAAATGATGATATATTTTCAATTCTTGGTAAAGTAAGTGATAATATGTTGATATTTAATGCAGGGTTTATTTTAGGTTTAAATAATAAAATAAAAATTGTTCTAGCAGGTGGTACACAAATGGCATGTGTACTTTTAGTAGTAAATAAAATATTAGAAGTTATGCAAGGTGAGATTGAAACATCAAATTTAAGTTTATGGACAACTTCATGGGTAGCAGAAGATAAAAATAGTGATATTGAAAAACTTATAAATATGTTGAATTTTAAAGTAAATACTTTTTATAGTGATTTTGACTTTTCAATTTCAAATCACCCTGCATTAAAACTTTATGATGAAGGTGAAGCTAAAGAGGGTGTAGGTGCAGGGGGAGCTTTGGTTTATGCTATGCTAAATGGATTAACTAAAGAGGATATTACAAAAAAAGTGGAAGAGTTTTTAGTTTAACTTTTCTACTTTTCAATAATATCTGCAATATTTTTCACTGCATCTTTATGGATTAAAGAGATAAGTTTTTTACTTTTTGATTCAATATTTTCATTTAAAATATTGAAAAAATAAGTTTCATCTATCTCTTTTTCAAGTTTTAAATAACAAAGACTATTTTCTTTCAGATATTTAGCATTGTGGTATTGATGGTTTGCAGCTGCATATGGATATGGTATAAAAAGTGTAGGAATACCTAATGCTACAAGTTCCCATAAAGTACTAGCACCACTTCTGCTTATTGCAAAATCTGCTTTGTCCATTTTGGATAAAAGTTCTTTTGAAAAATCAAAAACATCTACATCAATATTTAATTCATTGTAGGTAGATTTAATATTTTTAAAATCATTTTTACCTGTTTGATGTATAATATTTATACCTAATTCTTTTAACTTTGGTGCAACTTTTATAGCAAAATTATTTATAGCAGTTGCTCCTTGACTTCCACCTAAAAATATTACAGTTTTTATATCTTTTCTTATTCTAGCATAGGTAAAAAACTTTTCATTTATAGGATAATCTTTCACTTTTGAAGTTTTACTATATGAGCTAAAAACCTCTTTGGCTTTTTTTGATGTAAGTTTATTTAGTCTTCCCATTACAGAGTTTTGTTCATGAATATAAAAATCTTTATTTGTAATAATAGCAGCAAAAGAAGCAGGTGCTGCTGAAAATCCACCTACACTTATAACTTTTGTTATTGAGTGTTGTTTAAATATTTTGATTGATTTTATAACTGCTTTAAAAATCATAAACATAGAGTTTGTTTTTCCAATAAAGTTTTGATTTACTACACCTCTTGTATCCATAAAATATGTTTTATATAGTTTTGAATAGTTTTCAAACCACTCTTTGTCTGCACCTTTTGTTGATCCAATAAAAATAACTTTATAGCCTCTATGTGAAAACTCTTCAATAAATGATTTTGCAACACTTAGATGACCACCGGTTCCCCCTCCTGTAACAACAATAGTTTTAGACATTTTCTACCTTCTTTTTAGTTTTTTTCTCTTTTGGTATATCCCTGCTTATAGATAAAATTAATCCAATAGCTAAGGAAGTACTTAACAATGAACTTCCCCCATAACTTAAAAATGGAACAGCAATACCTTTTATTGGTATAATACCAGATATACCATACGAGTTTATTAGAAATGCTACACTTATCATAAGTCCAACACCTAAACTAAAAAGATGATATTTTGTATTTTGTATTCTTCTACTTATTCTAAATATTCGCAATATTACACCAAAAAGTAATGTTAAAACAAAAAATAATCCGATAAATCCTATCTCTTCAGTGATACCTGCTAAAACAAAGTCTGTATGAACTTCACTTAAAAATCCAAGTTTTAAAGAACCATTACCTAATCCTACCCCTGAAAATCCACCATTATGAATAGCATTTAATGAATGACCAACTTGATATGGTTCTGGAAAATCTTTGATTCTAAGTGCAGTTGCTATAAAGTCAGGCATAAAAGATAATACACTATCTTGAATCATACTCCACCAACTTTGAATTCTAATAATCCTATGAGGAAAAAATAAAATTAATGCAACTAATCCAGATAATGCAATAGCAATTAATGATGCAAATATTTTCCAACTTCTATTTGCAAATATTAACATCACAAATAATACTACACCTAATAAAACAGTTTGTCCTAAATCTTTTTGTAAAACTGCAATTAAAAAAACGGCAAGACCAAAAGTACCTAAATAAGGTAATAATAATAAAACTTCCTCTTTAAAAGGTAGTTTTGAAATATTTGTTAGTCTTTTATGAAAAGAGTATGAAAGATAATATATAAATCCAATTTTGAAAAACTCTACAGGAGATAGAGAAATTCCTGGTAATCTTATCCATCTTTTTGCTCCACCAGATTCAGTTACCATAGAAGCTGGAAAAAATTGCATAGCAATAAGAAGTAGTAAAAATGCAATAAATAAAAACCAACCAACTTTAGGGATAAGAATATCTGGTTTAATTTGTGCTAATGTCCACATAATAAGAATAGCAACAATACCTGTACCTAATTGTCTTACAAAAAAATGGTATTGAGGATAGTCCCAGTAAACTACAGTATAAATAGATAAAGAATATGAGAAAATTATACTTATAATAATCAAAGCAGAACTTAGAAAAAAAAGTGTGTAATCTGGACTATGGTTATTTGTTAATTCTTTAATCTTTTTTTGGATAAAATTCATATCAAGAGTATATCAAAAATAGGTAGGCATTTCCCTGAAAATAATGGCGAATGATCCCTAATATTATGGAAAAGAATGTCTTCAAAGCAACAACAATTACCGAGAATTAAAAAAATATTGATATTGATAGTTTTAATATTATTAGCATTTTTAATTTTAACATTTTCAATATCTAATACTATGAATGAAGATAGACATCTACCATCTTTAAAAACTACAAAAAAAGATTTAGCAGTAAGAGGAAATATCTATAGTGCAGATAATTTTAAAATAGGAACTTCAAGAAAAATATATTCGGCATCTATTGATACAAGAAGTTTAGATAAAAATAAAAAAGAGTTATTTGTAAAATTATTTTCAATTTATAGTGATATTCCAGAAGATAAAATTAGAGAGAGTATAAATAAAAGAAGTGGATATACAATCATCTCAAGAACTATAGATCAAAGAGTTGCAAAGGAGCTTAAATCTTTAGCTTTTAAATTAAGGCGATTACATGTCTTTAAATCGGTAAAAATAAATGGAAGATTGAGGCTTTATGGATTAGATATTTTTGAAACTGGTGAAGAGAGGATATACCCATATAAAGATGCCCTTACTCCAGTAATTGGTTTTATGAAAAAGAAAAATTCTAAAAGTGGGAAACAAAGGGTAAATGGGGTTAAAGGATTAGAAAAAAAGTTTAATAAAAATTTAAATAACATGCAAGATGGTGTACTTACTGGAGAAAAAGATATTTTATCTTATATTTTATTCAACAAAGACTCTAAAATAATAAAAAGAAAAGATGGAGAAGATTTAACATTAACTATACCACTTAAATTACAAAGAAATATTGAGCTTATGTTAGATAGATGGAAAACAAAACTAGAAGCTGCTGAAATTATAGTTTCTGTAATGGATAGTAGAACTGGGAAAATATTATCTCTTGCTAGTTCAAATAGATATGATCCATCAAAACTGAAACAGTCTGATATCCCAAATTTAAATGTAAATGCAATAGAATATAATTTTGAACCAGGTTCTGTAATAAAACCAATATCATTATCTCTAGCAATAGAAAATAATAAAATTAAAAAAGGTGAACTATTCTCTGCTCACAATAAAGGTAGAAGAAATAAAAAAGGTGAATATCCTAAAGGTAAATTTAAAGTAGGACGATGGACTATAGGTGATGACCATCATTTTACTAAAAATTTTTTAACACTTCAAGATATATTTATATATTCTAGTAATATTGGGACGGCAATTATTTCAAATAGATTGAGTGCAGAGCAATTTTATAATGGTTTTAGATCTTTTGGGCTATCTAAAAAAACGGGTATTGATCTACCATATGAGAAAAAAGGTTTGATACATAAACTTTATCAATATAAAGCAGGTGAAGATAAAGGCAAAATAAATGTATTTAAAACGACTGATTCCTATGGGCAAGGGATAACTGCAACATTTATGCAAGTTTTAAAAGCATATTCTACATTTAATAATGATGGAAAAATAGTAACACCATATATTGTAAATAAAAAAGAGGGGATGACCTCTCCACAAATCATATCATCTGCTACAGCAAATAAAATTAAAAATTTATTGATAAAAACAGTTCAAAAAGGTACAGGATCTAAAGCAAAAATACCTGGACTGATTATTGGTGGGAAAACAGGTACTGCAAATATTGTAGAAAAAGGTAGATATCAAAGGAAGTATATGAGTAGCTTTTTCGGATTTGTAAATGATAATAAGCATAAATATACTGTAGGAGTAACAGTAAATGATCCAGTAAATCGTGGACCACATTGGTATTATTATTATGCTTCAAATTCAGCAGTACCAGTGTTTAAAGAGATAGCTAAAGTATTAGTAAAATTAAACTATCTAGAACTTGACAATAATGAATAATATTAATGATAATAAGATATAATAGATTAATAAAATTGAGGAAGTAAAATGAATAAATTATTTGGAACAGATGGGGTTAGAGGTCAAGCAGGGAAATTTTTAGATGCAATTACTGCATTGAAATTAGCTCAAGCTGCTGGAATATATTTTAAAAAACATTCAAAAACTAAAAAAATATTGTTAGGTAAAGATACTCGAAAAAGTGGTTATATGATAGAAAATGCACTTGTAAGTGGTTTTACATCGGTTGGTTTTGATGTGATACAAATAGGTCCTATGCCCACACCTGCTATTGCATATTTAACAGAATCTATGAGATGTGATGCCGGTATTATGTTAAGTGCATCTCATAACTCTTATGAAGATAATGGAGTTAAATTTTTTAATAATAAAGGTGATAAGTTATCTGTTGACTCTGAAAAAGAGATTGAAGATATATTTTATAATGAAAAACTACTTATGGAGTCTGCTTGTACTCATAAAGATATTGGAAGTGCAAAAAGAATTGATGATGTAATTGGTAGATATATAGTGTCAATTAAAAGCTCATTTCCTACGGACCTATCTTTAAGTGGAATGAGAATTGTCCTTGATTGTGCAAATGGAGCAGCTTATAAAGTAGCACCTACAATTTTACAAGAGTTAGATGCTGATGTAGTTGTAGTAAATGATAAGCCAAATGGTTATAATATAAATGATGGTTGTGGAGCATTGCACCCAAAAGAGTTAGGAAAGTTAGTAACTCAATATAGAGCAGATATAGGAATAGCTCTTGATGGAGATGCTGATAGATTAGTAGTAGTTGATGAAAATGGTGATGTAGTTGATGGAGATAAACTTTTAGGTTCATTGAGTGTTTTTCTTAAAAGTCAAGGTAAGTTAAAAGGTGGCTGTGTCGCAACAGTTATGAGCAATATTGCTTTAGAGATATATTTAAAAGAAAATAATATAAAACTTCTAAGATCAAATGTTGGTGATAAATATGTTTTAGAGATTATGAAAAAAGAAAACTTTAATTTTGGTGGAGAACAAAGTGGTCACGTTATTTTCTCTGATTATGCAAAAACAGGAGATGGATTAGCTTCAGCTTTACAAGTTTTAGCTTTAATTCTGACAAGTGGTAAAAAAGCAAGTGAAGTATTAAATCCATTTGAACTTTCTCCTCAAATATTAAAAAATATAATAGTAGAAGAAAAAATACCACTTGAAAATATTGAAGGACTTGATGAATTACTGCAATCTTTTAGAGAAAATGGCTTAAGGGATTTAATAAGATATTCTGGAACAGAAAATAAAATAAGACTTCTTTTAGAGGGTAAAGATAATGTATTAGTAGAAAAATGTATGGATCAATTACAAGTTTTTATTAAAAGTAAATTATGTTAAAAAAACTCCTATTTTCTATTTTAGGTTTTATTCTACTTGTTTCATTTGATCAGTATATAAAATTTTTATTTGTAAATGGTTTTGAACTTAAAGGTGAATGTATATCTTTAATCTTAGCATATAATTATGGTGTAGCATTTTCAATGTTTGCTTTTTTGCAAGAGTATTTGAAGTTTATACAAATAGCAATTATGATTGGAGGTATTTTATACCTTTTCTTAAATAAAAATATTTTTGAACTTTACTATATTCCTACGGTATTATTACTATCAGGTGGGGTAAGTAATATATATGATAGATTTATACATGGTGGTGTTGTTGATTATATTTATTGGCACTGTGGATTTGATTTTGCAATATTTAATTTAGCAGATGTATTAATAGATATTGCAGTATTATTGATACTTATAATTAGTTATAGACATGATAAGAAGATAAAAGAGGCTTAAATAAGCCCCTTTATAGTTTCTGTAATATTATCTAATGATATATCAGTTTTAGATCCAGTTTTTCTACAAACTAATTCTACCATACCATCTTTTAGTTTTTTTCCAACAACTATTGCATAAGGGAAACCAATAAGTTTAAAGTCACCCATTTTAAATCCATAGGTATGTTTCTTCTCTTTCCTATCATCTAAAATAGCACTTATATTAATATCCTTTAATTCATTATATATTTTTGTACCAGCATCAAGTTCTTCATCTTTTTTAGCATTTGAAACTATTACGTCTATCATATATGGTGTAGTAGATTTTGTCCAAATACATCCATTTTCATCATGATTTTGTTCTATTATAGAAGCTACAAGTCTACTTACCCCTATACCAAATGTTGCCATTTCAAAAGCTTGAGGTTTTCCATTTTCATTACTAAACATAGCATTTAAAGATTTAGAATATTTATCCCCTAGTTGAAATATATGTCCAACCTCAATCCCTTTTTTAAATGATAATTTACCACCACAAGAACATTTTTTTGTTACTTCTTTGTTTTGTAATTGTTCATAACTTAAATTATTAAGTTCTTCAATATCTTTTTCATCTGTATATATAGTTTCAATATTTGCACCATATTCACAATCTTCACAAATAAGAATTGTATCTTCACCACTATTTGCCAATACATGAAACTCTTTACTTCCCGTTCCTCCAATAGCTCCAGAGTCAGCATCTACCACTCTAAAATCTAAACCAAGTCTAGTAAATATCTTTTTGTAAGTTTCTTCCATAAGATTAAATTCTCTTACCATATCCTCTTTTGAAGAATGGAATGAATAGCCATCTTTCATTAAAAACTCTCTACCTCTTAAAAGTCCATATCGAGGACGGGCTTCATCTCTAAATTTTGTATTAATTTGATATAAGTTTACAGGTAAATCTTTATAACTTTTAACTCTATTTGAAGCTACAGTTACCATTGCTTCTTCATTTGTAGGACTTAAGACAAATTCATTTTCATGTCTATCTTTTATTCTAAGCATCTCTTTACCCATTGTATCTGCTCGTCCACTTTGCTCCCATATTCCAATTGGTGTAACAAAACTTAGTTGTACTTCATTACAACCTGCATTATCAAGTTCATCTTTTACAATAGTTCTTATTTTTTCTAATACTATTTTACCTAATGGAAGATAGTTATATAGACCAGAACCACAGCTATTGATAAATCCAGCTCTTACTAGAAATTGATGAGATGGCAGAACTGCATCACTTGGATTTTCTTTTGTTGTTGGTATAAATAATCTACTAAATTTCATTTTATATATTTTCCTTATTTATTGATATATTTTCATCGGTATCTTTTATTCCAAATAGGTTTAGTGTAGTTCCTAATACTACATCACCTTGAGTTGTATTTGATACATCTTTTAATTTTATAGTTGGTTGATGTAGAAATTCTGTCATAATGGTTTGACATAATTTTTTTATATTTTCCTCATTTTCTGAACATATAAAATGTTTTTTAATAGCATTTTTAATTTTTTTATCAATTATCTCTTCTGATTTAAGATGCAGATGTTTTATAATAGGCACTACACTTAAGGTTTGTAGCCATACAAAAAATTCATGAGTCATTGTTCCTACTATAGAATATGCTTCTTTTGCTTGAGAACTACGAAGTTCCATATTCTCATCAACGATACATTGTAGATCATCTACACTATAAATATTTATATTATCTATTTTCATATCTTCTATATCTCTCGGAAGTGCTATATCAAACCAATGTCGTTCTTCATTATATTCTTTTATCATATTTCTTTTAATAATTGGATATGGTGCAGATGTTGCGGTTATCATAAGTCTCATAGAATTAAGTAAATTTTCTAATTCATCATAAGGTCTAACATCTATCTGGGATGGTTGATATTCATTACCGTTGCCATCACTGATGATTGAATGTGCTAAAACTCTAGCTTTTTTAATATTTCTACTACATATTATTACATTAAAACCATATTTTAAAAGATGTCTACAAGCAAGTTCACTCATCTCTCCTGCACCTATAACTAGTGCTTTTACATCTTTACTATCTATAAAAAGTTGTTTTGCTTGTGCTACAGCAGTTGAAGCTACAGAAACTGAACCAGAACCTAATTGTGTAGCATTTCTTACTTTTGCTGCACATTTAAATGCATAGTGTATTACTCTAGAAAGTTTTTGAAAAGAAAATTTTTTTTCTATTGAAAATTTAAAAGCATCTTTTAATTGTCCTGCAATCTGAGTTTCACCTACAACAAGACTATCAAGAGATGAAGCAACAGTAAAGATATGGTGGACTGCACCCTCATTTTCATATAAATCTGCTCTTTGATGAAGTTCATCCATATTCAAAGTTGAATGATTTGAAAACTGTTTTAATGCAACTTTAGCTGCTTCTTTACTAGAAGTACTGCTTAAAATAAGCTCAATTCTATTACAAGTAGATAATAATATAGCTTCATTTATTAGTTCATTTTTTAATATATTTTTTAAAAAAATCTCTTTTTCAACTTCATTGTTAAATGCAAGTTTTTCTCTAGTAGCAATATCTGTGTTTTTGTGTGTAAAACTTACAACTAAGTATTCCAATGTTATAAACCCCTTATTATTGTTACTAGAATAATGATATTAATTAAAAATGCATAGTAACATCGTGATTATACAATTTTATAGCTTTGAGATTATTTTTTTTAGAAATATACAGAATATTTAGATATAATAATTAAATATTAAATGAATAGGAATACTATTATGAACTTACAAAATATTGATAAACAATATGTCTTAAATACTTACGCTAGAAATTATGTAAATTTTGTTAAAGGTGAAAATGGAACACTTTTTGATGATGAAAATAGAGATTATATTGATTTTACAAGTGGTATAGGTGTAGTATCTTGTGGTCATGGTAATAAAAGAATTGCGGATGCTATTTGTAATCAAGTACAAAATATCACACATATTTCTAACTTATATGCTATAAAACCACAGGCATTATTAGCTAAAAAAGTTGCAGAACTTAGTGGATATGATGTATCTATGTTTTTTGGGAATAGTGGAGCAGAAGCAAATGAGGGTGCTATTAAAATAGCTAGAAAATATGGTGAAACTAAGTTTAATAATAAAAAGTACAAAGTTATTACACTTGAGCACTCTTTTCATGGAAGAACTATAACTACAGTTAAAGCAACTGGACAAAGTTCAATGCATACAGAAAATTTTTCGCCATATCCAGATGGCTTTTCATTTGATAAAAAAATAAATGATATTTATAATTCAATTGATGATCAAACTGTTGCTGTTATGATAGAACTTGTTCAAGGTGAGGGTGGTGTTCAACCATTTGATAAAGATGAAATTCAAAAATTAGCAAAATTTTTAAAAGAGAATGATATCTTATTAATTGTTGATGAGGTACAAACAGGGGCATATCGAACTGGTGAATTTTTAGCATCAAATTTATATGATATAAAACCAGATATTATAACTATGGCAAAAGGTGTTGGTGGTGGTGTGCCAATAGGAATTGTTATGACAACAATAAAAGATATTTTTGTTCCAGGAGATCATGGATCAACATTTGGAGGAAACTATCTAAGTACAATATCTTCACTAGAGGTTTGTAATATTTTAGATGAGCTAAAAAATAGTGGAACTCTTGATGAAACTATAATATATTTTGAAACTAAATTACAAAAATTCTATGAATCAAATTTAGATATTTTTGATAGTTTAGTAGGTCTTGGGTTAATGAGAGGATTAAGAGTTAAAAGTGCTGATATTTTAAGTTCAATTATTACAGAATCATTTGATAAAGGTGTATTAGTGTTAAAAGCCGGTAAAAATACTCTTCGTTTTTTACCTCCACTTACAATTTCACAAAAAGAGATTGATGAAGGTTTTAAAAGACTGGAGAAAGCAATTGAAAAAGTTAAATAAATTTTTATTATCATCGTTATTGTTAGTTGTTTCTGCAGATGCAAATGATGATGTTCTTTCTCAAGTTAAAAAAGATATATTAAATTATTCATATGAAAAGTCTATGCAGGATTCTGAAAAGTTAAAAAAAGATTGGATTAACCCTATATATTATAAATATATTTATAATAATGGTGAAACATATACTACTAAAAAGTCATTTATAAGTATCTCTCAGCCAATATTTAAAAGTGGTGGAATATATTATGCTATAAAATATGCAAATAGTATGAAAAAATACTCTAAGATATCTATAGAACGACAAAAGAAAGAGCTAATAAAACAGACTGTAAATTTATTGTTTCAAATAAAAAAGATTGATATAACAATAGCAAAACAAAAATTAGCAGTAAAAAATACTCTAATAGATGTAGATCGAAAAAAAGAGCAAGTGTTAAATGGTATTTTAGATACATCATTTTTAGATAATTCTATTATTGAATCTAATATAAAACAAAATGGATTGATAGATCTTCAATATCAAAAAGATACTTTAGTAAATCAACTTATGACATTATCAGATAAGAAATATACTGAATTAGAATTACCCGAATTAAAATTAGTAGATTCATATAATTATATAAATAGTAATATTTATATTAAAGAGGCTTCACAAGATATTGATAACTCATACTGGATGAAAAATATGATTAAATCAAACTATCTTCCAGCTATTAATTTTACAGGTGATTATACAAAATATCATGATACTGATAATAATCCTGCGTTAAGAACAACAGGAACTACAAATGCAGGGTTTAATATAACAATACCTCTAGATATTAGATTTTCAAATTCAATCGAAAGTTCTAAGATAGAATATTTACAAAAAAAAGTTGCCTTAGCTGATAAAAAAAGAGAAGAGTTATCTAAGTATAATAATGCAATAGCAAAAATAGAAAGTATTAAAAAGAAAATTTTAATAGCAAATGATGATATAAAATTATATGATTCTTTATTAACTCAAATCCAAGAACAACTTAATGTTGGAATGAAAACAAAGCTAGATGTAGAAACAATGGAAAATTCAAAAAGAATTAAAGAGTTAGATATTAAAAATTTACAGATAGAAAAGCAAATTGAGCTTTTAGAGATATATTCAAGAATAGAAAATTAAATGAATAAAAATAATATAAAATTTAGTGAATATTTTCATAATTGGTTATATGGAGATAAAGGATACTATTCAAATTATAAAACTATTGGAAAAGATGGAGATTTTTATACTGCAGTAAGTTCTAGTAGATTTTTTGGTGGGTCTATTGGTAAAAGAGTTGTAGATGTTATCCAAAGTGGTTTTTTACCAAATAATACAACTATTGTAGAGATAGGTGCTCATCATGGATATCTATTATCTGACATGGTACAGTTCATATATACACTAAAACCTGATTTTTTAAAAACTTTGAAATTTGCAATTGTTGAGAGATATGAACATCTAAGAATAAAGCAAAAAGAGTATTTTTATGAATGTTTTGGTGATGAGGTTGAACTGATTCATTTTAATGATATAAGTGAAATAAAACTTGAAAGTGCTTTTGTAGTCGCAAATGAAATTTTTGATGCATTCCCTTGTGAACTAATTTATACAACAAAAGAAAATAAACTTCAATATGCTATTGTCAATAATGATAAAATAGAGTTTATGGATAATGAAAATCAAGAGATAGAAGAATACTGTACTAAATATAATGTAACAAAAGGTGAGCTACCAGTCGGATATGAAGAGTTTGCTTTAAATATGTCTAATGGTATAAATAAGTTTGAATTTGTAACATTTGATTATGGTGAAAAATATCCACGAAATGATTTTTCAGCTAGGATATATGAAAAACATAATGTTTATCCAATTTTTGATGAAAATATAAAATTAGATAAATTATTTGGAAAATCTGATATCACATATGATGTTAATTTTTCACATGTAATAGATAGCTTTGAAAAAGCTGGTACAAAACTATTAACTTATGAAACTCAGTTAAAAGCACTTGTATCATTTGGTATTATTGATCTTTTAGAAATGTTGCATAAAAATGTAGATGAAAATATATATTTAAGTGAATCAAATAAAGTAAAAACACTTTTAAATCCAACAGGTATGGGTGATAGATTTAAAATGGTAAGTTTTAGAAAAGGTATATAAATATGCAATTAATAATAAATGGTGATATAAAGATAATAGAAGATAACATTTCTTTATATCAAATTATTGAAGATTTAAGTATTCAAGATAAAGTTATGGCGGCTGCTATAAATATGGATATAGTTAAAAAAGATGATTGGACAAGTTTTATACCTAAAGATGGCGATAAGCTTGAGTTATTAGAATTTGTTGGGGGTGGTTGATTATGATTCATGATATAAGTTCAGTCTGTACATATTGTGGAGTAGGGTGTGATATTACTGCTCAAGTAGAAAATAATAAAATACTAAAAATATATGCACAAAGCGATGGATGCGTGTCTCAAGGTAAATTATGTATAAAGGGTAAACTTGGATTTGATTTTGTAGATTCTAAAGAGAGAATTAGAAATACAAGAATAAAAAAGTCTTTTATAGAAAAAAACTTTGAACAAATGCCTAGAGAATTAAAAGCAAGAAGTCATACTTTAGAAGAATTTGATGAAACTTGGTTTGAAGCAACACACGAATTTTCGACTTCCCTTGTAGCATGGAAACTATCAGAAATAAAACATACTTATGGTAGGCATAGCTTCTGTGCTACTGGTGGTGCAAGAACAAGTTGTGAAAGTGGATTTTTATTACAAAAATTTGTAAGAGAAACAATGGATTCCCCAAATATTGATAACTGTGCAAGAGTATGTCATGCTCCTAGCTTAAATGGTATGGCTGCAACTATAGGTGAGGGAGCAGCAACTAATCCATATGATGATATATATAAAACAGAGTTTATGTTAGTTATAGGTTCAAACACAACAGAAGCACATCCAATTATAGCAAATAGAATGATAGATGCAGCAAGAGCAAAAACTGCAGAACTTGTTGTTTGTGATGTACGAAATATTCAGTTAGGAAAATTTGCTACACAAGAAGTTGTTTTACCATATGAATCAAATTTATTAGTTTTAAACTCTATTGCATATGTAATACTAAAAGAGTTTTTATATGATCCTTCATTTATAGAAAGTAGATGTAAAGATTTTGAAGAGTATCGGGATGCTATTTTAAATGATCCATATGCAAATCCTGGGTATTTTAATAATATACCTGGATATGAACATCTAGCCGAACAAATACCTTATATTGCAAGAAATTATGCAAGTAAAAAATCTATGATTTTTTGGGGATTAGGTATTACTGAAAATATTGATGGAAGTTATGCTGTTATGGCTATGGTAAATTTAGCATTAATGACAGGAAATATTGGAAAAGAGGGTGCTGGATTAATGCCTCTTCGTGGACAAAATAATGTTCAAGGTACATGCGACATGGGATGTTTACCTTACTATGCTCCAGATTATGGTAAGCCAAAAGAGGATGGACTAAAAACTCCAGATATGGTAAATGCAATGATAGATGGTAAAATAAAATCTATGATGGTAATGGGGGAAGATATTGCACATATTCATCCCAATCAAAATAAAATTAATAAAGCATTGGATAATCTAGAACTGTTAATGACACAAGAATTATTTATGACTCAAATTGCACAAAAATCAGATATAGTTTTTGGAGTAAAATCTGCTTATGAGAAAACTGGTGTATATGTCAATGCAATGAGAAGACTTCATCTTTCTCAACCTTTAGTTGAAAATGACTTGCCAGATGATTGGGAAGTTTTAACAGATATTGAAAATAAAATAAAAGGTGAGTTTTTATTTAATACCAGTGAAGATGTTTGGAATCAAGTAAGAGTAGAAGCTCCATATAGATATGGTGGAGCAAACTATAATAAATTGAAAAAACATAGAAGTAAAGGAATGCAATGGCCAATTACAAAAACAGATACACCAATATTACATTTAGAACAATTTAGAACGCCAGATGGTTTTGGATACTTTAAATATAATCAATATCAACTTCGTGGTCAAGTAAATAAATTAGTAAGAAATATATTCTTTAAAACATTTTATTTAACAACTGGTAGAGTTCTTATTCATTATAATAATTCAGCACAAACAATCCATACTAAAAGATTAAAAGAGAAGCATGAAGAAGATGTTATTTTGGCATGTATAGATGATAAGTTATTATTTAGTACAGAAAGAGTAATTTTAAAAACAGAGCATGGGAAAACAAATCCTTTAAAAGTTAAGTTTGTTAAAACAATAAAAACAAGAACGCTTTTTTGTTCATTTCATCATTCTGCTTCTCATATAAATTACATCTTCGGTGATGAAAGTGATGTAAATACAAAAACAGCTTTATTTAAATCTTTAGAAGTAGAAGTGATACCAGTATAAGAATAATATAATCTTATACTGTAAAAAAGAATTCCCAAATTTAAGCTACCATTAAACATAAACCCTTGACAATTAAAAGCATATCTACTATAATCCCATCCACAAAGCAAGACGGCATAGCGAAACTTGATAAGAGTTAGCAAAAAGATGGCAGAATGTAATGTATGATCTTTAAAAA
>Ga0256837_1000250_pt1 | contig 47719 bp, 66 predicted proteins | sample 4562384metaG_FD_185976 | JGI IMG/M metagenome (GOLD analysis project Ga0256837, IMG submission 185976) | Hydrothermal vent microbial communities from Guaymas Basin, Mexico - 4561-384 | ecosystem: Environmental > Aquatic > Marine > Hydrothermal vents | place: Mexico: Guaymas Basin | collected... | reverse complement strand
GTAAATCTTTATCTATTAAAAGATTGTCTAATTTTGCTCTTAATTTAATACTCATTTTATTCTCCTTTTATTTTGTTAATAATTTTTTGCATATCATACAACTCTTCAGTGTCTTTAATTACATTAGGAATTCCAAAATCTTTTAATCTATTCTTTCCTATACTATCCTCCGTTGGTTCTGATATAAGAATTCTATGTCCTTCACTATCTACAACCAAATGTCCTACAAAATCAAAGTAACTTGGTATCATCATTTTGAATTTATTTGCCTTATACATTGGAAATTTTTTAAGAGTTCCTCCATCAACTATGTCTTCTTCAAGACATGTAACAATTATGTTTTTATTTAATTGCAATATATCTTCAAGCCTTTGTCTTGATACCGTATCAAAATCTCCCCATAACTTCATACTATCTTTTTTATCAGGATACATTTTTGATAACGCTACAAATAACATTTCTCCGTATCTTGTTAGTGAGTCAATAACAATAGTTTCATATTGTGTGTCTTCTTTAAGATATTCTAATACTTTTCTAAACTCTCCAGCATCATTAATTGGAACAACATCTATGTCTTTATTTTTTACAGACGCACTACCTTTTTCTAAATCAAGAACCAATGCGTTCTTTACAGAACCTGCAAGATATGTTTTTCCAATCCCAGATTTTCCAAAAAGAAGTGCTTTTAAGTTTTTTGCGATTAAATCTTTAGGTTTAATTGGTTTTATCATGTTTCCTCCTTATCTTCTTCTTTAAAAAGTTCTAAATCGTAATATCTATCAATCTCTTTTAATTGATATTCTAATTCTTTAATATTCAAGCCAAGCAGCAATTCTTCAAGCAATCTTTCTTTACCAATTAGTTTTTCAATTTCTTCTGCAATACTCAATAATTCTTCTCTTGTCATTTTTTATCCTTTTATTTCTTTTTTTTTAATTTACTTACTGTTTATATATTCTATTGAATTCTCTGATTTTATTAAAGATTTCTTCTTTGTTCATTTTTTCATACATCTTAAACAATTCGTTAGCTATAGAGTCAATATATTCAACTAACTCTCTTTCAACCTTTTTTGATTTTCTTTTAACCTCTTTTGCAAAAATTCTAAAGTTTTCATTGCTCATAGGTATATATCTTTCAAAATTTTTATCTTTCTCAAATGTTGTGAAAGCTACACTATAACCTCTTGGTTCATTTCTGCCAGAAAAATAATTCATACCTCCAAGAGAATATATTATTTCAATTTTCATCCATAAACCGTTTTCTTTTTGTTTATACCAATCTTTGATTTTCATTTTTTATTCCTTTTACATTTTTCTATTTCTTCTTGTAAATTTCTAATCAAATAAGAAAAATATTCAATACAATCAGTCATATCATCAAACAATTCATCAATACCTATTTCATACACTCCAACAGTTTTTTCTTCATATTCATCTATTCTTTCGTGGTACCTTATTGGTATTACCAACTCAAGAATGAATTGGTCTTGATTCCTTTTTATAACTTCAGGTATAATTGTGTCTTTTTCTTCTTTGGCTCTTTTAACGGCTTCATCATAATTTTCTGTGTTCACGACAAAGTGATATTTTTCGTTCATTTGTTCTCCTTTTTATATCTCCATAATGAAGTGATTACATCATAATCTTTATAATCATGAGTTATTGTAATAACATTTTGTGCAACGACTTCCACTTCATATCCTTGACTAACCCATTGTCTTATTTTTTTCTGAGTATCTGAAACGGATTCACACATACAAACAAACTCTTTTTTCATTTTATCTCCTTTTTAGATTTATTTAATTTTTCAAATTCTTTTATATAGTCATTAATGTTGTTGCTCCAATAATCTTTATTTAAGTTTTTAAAGACTTTTATTAAATCTTCCTCATTTTTGATGAGGTTTAACAATTGTTCCACTTTTTTAAGATTATTTTCATAAAAAATCAATCCTAAAAGTTTTAAACACTTTTCCTTTTTTTGCATGTTTTATCCTTTCAAAAAAAAATTTCATAAATAGAACCAAAAGAGAGGATTATTGTTTAAGTTTTAATTTATACAGTCTATATTGTTCGACCAAATTTGGTATCTTTCTATTTTTTACTTTTCTATAATTAATAACGATTTGTGGATTAACCATATACTTGTCTTTTGATATTTTTACAATTAAGTCTTCTTTTTCAAGAGCTTTTAACCATCTATACAATGTTCTTATGCTTATGTTCAGTTCAGAAGCTATCCTTTCTTTATCTATTTCAACAATGTTTTCTTTGTTCATGTATCTAAACAGATATTCAATCAATACCATTTCTTTTAGTTTAAAAGCATTAAATAAAGTTAAAAACAAAGAATACTTATTCCCTAATTTAGAACCAACAAGTGTGAACTTACAATGATATGGTTCAGAATAGTAATACTTCCTTGGTTCTTTAATAACAACTGTCTTACCTATTAGGTTAGTTGGTTCTACATATTCAACTTCATATTTCATTGTTCCGTTTTCCCTCTTTCTTTTGTCCTTTTGTGACACATTATAGCACATTTTTTAATTTTGTGTCATCCCGTGTCACAAAAAATCTTGTAAACTACCGAAAATACGAAACTTTAAATTGAGTATAATAATATATATTATACTCAACTATTTTTTTTATCATTTGCCTATATTTCTTTTTCCGTATGTTTTCTGTATTCATTAAAAACTTCCAAGCACCACTCATTTAAGAACCAATCAAACTTCGTGTAATGCTTCATAGGTTTTTTAAACAAATATAAATTAAATATCAATTGTGCTAATAAGAATTTCAATGTTTCCATTTTTCTTTCCTTTATTTTTTTCTATTTAAACATATTCTTTGCAGAACCAATTGTCGTTAAATTTGTGTAGTGAGATTTTAGGTATCTTTACTGTTGAGATTTACCTTTTATTTTGTTTCTTATTTTTCTAATTAGTTTTGGTTCTCTTATAGGGAGAAACCATAAATAAATTGACACTAATGCCGAAGCTATCATGCCAGTTGCTAAACCACTATATGTCCCTGCTGTAAGGAATACTATGACTCCTAAAGACAAAAGGTCAATTAATGCATTTAGAACCATAAATTCTCTAAGTTTGTGTAGGATAATCAACAAATTAAATGCCATAAATATACCACTTATTATTACCATCATTGGTTCTCTCCTATTGTGTAGAAGTTTTACATTAGTAATGCGTAAGCATAAAAAAATTAAGTTAAGGCTTAAAGCCCTAACTTATCTAAGAGTTCTTCTTTAGTAATAGTCTCTACCGTTGGTTCTATTTCTTTGGTAGTAATTGAAAAATATTTGAAATCTTCACTGAACCAGATTTTACTCATTGTTGTTTCAGTGTCGTTAATCATCCATTCAGAGCTGTAACCGTTAGCAAATGGTTGCAAAGAAACATTGTAAGTTTCAAGTAGTTCTACTATGGCTAATCCTACGATTTCATTAGGTAATTTAATTTTTAGTTTTTCATTAGGGAATAATGGAATACTGTATTCTCTGATACCTAAGTCTACTCCTGCTTGTTCATTCCATACGCTAATTACTACTTTTAGATTATCATCGTATAAATCACAAAATACTCTAAATCTATTTCCATCCACAATACTTTCTTTTACTATATCAGAGCTCATTGGTTCTGAACTTAATTCTCTTACAAAGAAATCTCTTAAGTTATTTACTTTACTTACATTTCTTTTTACTACTTTCATTTTCACTCCTTTTCTTGTTTTTTTTATCACAACTACTACTACAAGCTACCTATACTACACAAAATTCGCCTTTCATTTAGTAAAGGCAAATTCTCTGATTTTATAGACTCTGTATCCTAATTTTTTCATTAGTCTCACTTTTCCGTTTATCACTATGCGTTGGTTCTTATGGTTTACTATGTAGTAAATCATCTTTAACTCCTTTAAGTGTTTTTTCATTTCATGAGAAATGAATGAAAAAAACACAAAGCTCATACACAAGAACCAACACTTAGAACCAACACAAAAGAATTCTTTTTTCTTGACACAGGGGAAGGGTCAAGGCTTTAGAGAGAGTGGGTAGTTAGTTTAACCCCCACAAAATTTTATATTAAATTTCAACCTATGCTCTTTCAACAATTAAGGAGAGAGAAGAAAACCGAGAGGAAAAAAGGAGCTAAAAACCTCTCATGAAAATTGTAGTATAATTTTTCATATAGAACAAATAAAAAAGGAGATTAAAAATGGATATCAAAAAAAGACTTGAGTATGCTTCGTTGGTTCTAAAGCAATTTAACGAAGAAGATTATTTAGAACCAAGTGAATTGGTTAGTATTAGCGAAGATACTGGAGTTAATGATTTAAGCAAAATAGCAAAGACCATTGTTTACATAAGGAAAAGATTTAACGAAGGAGCTTCAAGATATGAGGCTTTTAAGAGTGCTTTTCCTGAAAGATGTGTCGTAACGGATACTGATGCCCCTCTTGGTTCTAAAGATAAAAAAGTAGGAGATGAGCTTGGTAGAACGACGATAGAGCTTAAAGCTAAAAGACTTGAAAACTCTAAATTGTATAAATATATAGTTTCTACATTGCATACTTCTTTGTATGTTACATATGCACTTGATAGAATGAAAGTGTTGGATTTGTCTCTTAAAAAGATTTTTGATGAGAGAACCAAGGACAGAGATAGAATCGAATATATGAAGGTATTTTTACAAGAAACCAGAAAGCCTGAAAAAGCTCAAGAGCTTGAACTTAATGTAAACATTCAAAATAATGATGTAAGCATTGTTCAAATTGAGGATAAACTTGATAAAATAGCGAGTAGGCTTCAAGGATTGGATGCAAGTAAAGTAATAGAGCTATCTTCAAAAAAAGAAGGATAAAGATGATTAAGGGCGGACAAATGAAGCATATAAATGAATTCAATATAGCTGATTATATAGTTGTAGGGTTCTCTCTTTTAGCTTCGGGGATTGGTTCTTTTGTAAGAAGAGACTTATCTTCCTTTTCAATCAAGAGAAAACTTACGATGTTAGCTTTAGACCTCATTGGTTCTGTTTCAATAGGTATTACTGTATTTTTGCTTGTATATGGTTGGTCAGAAAACATGATATTAAGTGCTGGAATAGCTTCTGCGTTTGGACATATAGGGACTAGGGGAGTATATCTCATGGAACTTATGATTGCTGATAAGCTAAATTCTGAAGCCATGAGAAAAGCTGTAGAGGAGTATTATAACAAAGAGAAAAACAAATGAGTGAAATATATTTCTTTGTATATTATAGCACTTTAAGCATAATAATAGGAGTATGCATTTCTGTATATATCATTAAGGAGCAATAATGGAGGCTTTAATTACGGTATTATTGATAGCAATATTAATTTTAATCTTACAGATAGTGTATTTAACCTTATCATAAGGAGCAACAAATGAGCTTTTCATTTGGCAAAACATCCCTTAAAAGACTTGAGGGAGTTCATCCTTCATTACGGTTGGTTCTTGAAGACGCAATTAAGATTAGCAAGGTAGATTTTGGGATAGCTTCTGGCGTAAGAACCGCTGAAGAACAATATCAGAAATATATAAATGGATTAAGCGAGATTGATGGATATAAAAAGAAATCAAAGCATCAGATACAAGAAGATGGATATGGTCATGCGGTTGATGTTTATATTTGGGACGGAAGGAACAAAAAAGGAATATTTGACTACACAAAAGAAAATGGATGGATGTGGTTAGAAGTTGGTAGAGCTATTCTTAGGGCTTCAAGATTACGAAACGTTCCTATTACTTGGGGGTTAACATTTAACATTGGTTCTGGTTATGACATAGGGCATTTTGAATTAAAGGATTGATATGGAACACAAAAAAGAAAAATGGATACAAAAAGCTATTAAGAAAAAAGGAGCTTTTACCTCTTCTTGCAAAAGAAAAGGTTTTAAAAAGGTTACCTTAGCATGTATTAATCTTGGGCTTAAAAGCAAAAATTCTCTTACAAGAAAAAGAGCTAGACTTGCAAATACTCTTAAGGAACTTTAATGATAGTAGAGAGAAAAAGATATGATGAACCATATATTCCTAAGCATAAAGAGACATTGAAATTCTTTATATGGTTTAATACATTTTTTAAGGAAGAAAATAAAAGTGCTGAAGCACATTTTCAGTTAGTTGACCACTTGCTGTCAAAAGATAAGCATAAAGTAGTTATGTGCCATAGAGGATTAGGGAAATCTGCTCTCACGAAATATAACATTCTTCGTTGGCTCTCACTTGGGAAAAAGCCTAATTTTGGAGAATTTGATTATATTCTTATTATTCAAGACAGTGTATCTATGGTTGAATCTACTTTTGAAACTTTACTGGCTCTAATTGAACAAAGTGAATTAAGCAAAATTCTTGAGATTAGAAAAAAAAGATTAGGAGATGACCCTACTTTATATATTTGGCATAAAGAGCTTAAAAAGATGTTCTATCTTAAAGGTCGTGGTTCAGGACAAAGTTTAAGAGGAACCAACATAGCAAATAAGCGTCCTAATATAGTTATCCTTGACGATATAGAAAACGATGAAAAACATTCTACAAAAGAGTCAAGAACCAAATTGAAAAATTGGTTTAATAATGTGGTTAGACCGTCTATAAATCCTAACAAGTATGAGTTTATTTTCATTGGAACTCCTATACATGAAGATTGCTTGTTATTGGATTTAGTAAGAAGTAAAAGCTGGAAAGCAATAGTATTGCCAGTTGCTGAAGATTTTCCGCCAGAAGATTGGAATAAATTAGTAACTTCATGGTCTGATAGATTCACTCCTGATTATGTTAGAGAGATTTACGAAGATTTAAAGGACCAAGGAAAAGAGACATCTTTTTATCAAGAATATATGCTTCAAGTTACACCTAAAGATGATTTATTATTTAACATGGAAAATATTAATTACTATGATATTAACGATATGAAAGATAAACTTGAGTCATTAACTTATTATGTGTCAGTTGATTTAGCCGTATCCGAAAAATCATATGCTGACTATACCGCTATATCAGTAATAGGAGTTGATGAAAACAACAATTGGTTCTTAGTAGATGGATTTTTTGGAAGAATTAAACCTGATGAAACTATAGACAAAATCTTTACTTTTGTGACAAGATGGAATCCATATGCTGTGGTTCTTGAAAAAGTAGCCTTTCAGTTGTCTATGAAAACATTTATTCAGAACGAAATGGTTAAGAGAGGAAAATTCTTTAACCTTCAAATGGTTAGTAGAACCAAAGCAAAACTTGCCGTTTTTAAGGCATTGCAACCAATTGTTGAAATGGGAAGATTGTGGCTTCCTAAGACGCATATGAAAGAATTTGTTGATGAATTAAAGCATGAAATGAGCTTGGTTACTAATGACGCTATATTAGCTAAACATGACGATTTGTTAGACTCAATAGCACAATTGACGCTTATTGATGTAATTTATACGGAACCAATAACTTCTTCAAACATTGGAGATGTAACTGATGAAGAATATAAAAATCCATACTTGTTTTGAATTTAATTTTTGTGTTATAATTCACAAAACCGATAAAGGTAAACAGTGGGAATAGATATAAGCAAATACAAAATATATGTAAGAGACTATGGAGTAGAAGATACGGACTTAGCTACAATATTAAATGATGTAATTAGGGAAATAGCTTTCAAAACAAGAATATTTAAGACTATTATAGGTTTTGAAATATTTGATGGAATAAGAGTTTACGACTTTGGTTCTATTTATAGAATAAACCTTTCGGAAAAGAGAGATTTGATGACATTAGATATAATAGAACCAACGCTAAATGATTTACTTGAAGCCATTGATAACAAAAAAGCATTAGATATACAGGTAATTAAAACCACAGAACCTGTTTCAGAAAATAGTCAATTAATTGATGTAACCGATATAGTTAATGAAAACGGCAAAACTATATTTGACTTATTTGAACCAGTGAATGATTTGCTATTTGAATACAAAGGTCCCTCTTATAAGGAGCCAATAAAAGCGTATGCTATTGGTTCATATGTCCCTGATGTAACATTGATTGCTCCTGACATTGAAGAGATAATTAAACCTGCCTTGATAGCTGGAGTAAAATACTATCTATCTTCTAACTATACAAATGCTCAGAATTTACAACCAATAGTTTCCGATTTTCAAAAGTGGAATAATGAGCTTAATATTTTAATGAGCAAATACCCTTATTATAATTCAAAATTACACAAAAAGGCTTGGCTATGACGATACAACAAATGTTTGATTATCTCAAAACATATATAGACAAGAAAATTTCCTCTACAAATGAAATTCTTTCTAGCTTGCTATCAGATAACAAGGTTAAGACGGTTGGTTCTAATATAGAAGACATAAAAAGCGTTGCTGACAACATAACTGATATCAACACAACTGCTGGTTCTATTGTTAATGTAAACACTGTAGCTAAGAATATAGATAATGTTGATGCTGTTGCAAACAATAAGGATAATATTAACACTGTTGCTAATAGTATTTCCAATGTAGAAACTGTTAGTCTTAATATTGGTAATGTAAATAGTGTAGCTAAAGATTTGGCAAACATTGACAAAGTAGCTAACGATACTGACAATATCGATGTAGTTGCCACAAACATATCTAAAGTAGATACTGTATCTACAAACATTAACAATGTCAATATAACAGCAAAATCAATTGAAAATGTTAACACTTATGCAAAAACATATCAGGGAGCTAAACCTGAAGACCCAACAAAGAGAAATGATGGGAGTCCTCTTCAAGTAGGAGATTTATATTTTAATACTACAATTAATAAGATGAAAGTGTTTGATGGAACTACTTGGCAATTAGCTTCATCGGCTGTAAATGGAATAGTAAAAAAACAAACATGGATTGGAGATGGTTCTACTACTGTATTTAGTGTAACAGACGGATATGATTCTAATTATGCTGAAGTGTTTGTTAATGGAGTTAATGTTACGCAAGATGTGGATTTATCAGATGGGCAGAACATAAAATTTAACTCTCCTCCATCCAATGGTGATGAGATATTAGGAATATTTTTTGGTTCTTTTGTATTAGCTGATTGCTATACAAAAGCTGAAGCTAATGACACTTTTGTTAATAAAAATGAATATAGAGATATAGATGTTTTAAATAAAATCAAAAATGTTGATGGAGAAGGAAGTGGGTTAGATGCTGATTTGGTTAGAGGCAAAACCCCCCTTTATAGGGAACCAGATTTTGATAGTGGCTGGTTTTCTGCCCCAGATAGCAATACTGCAATTATGTTAACACATAACTTAGGGAGTGCTCCTAATGATATAAGGCTTTTAATTAGGAACAACCAAACTGGCTCTATTAGAATAACAACAACACAATATATTATATACAGCGATAATAATGGTTATTATGGAATGTCAATTTCAAGAATTACCGACACTCATATATCAGTTTATAGTGGAGATAAATATAGACTTGGAGGAAATTTTGCAGTAAGATATAATGGAAGCACAGACGAAGCCCCAACTAATCGGGTTTCAGTAAGAGTATTAGCTTGGAGATAGGAGGAACGATTATGTTTATATATATAGATAAGACAACAAAAGAAATAAAATGTGTAGCAGAAAAATCTTCAATAGTAATCGAAAATACAGAAGTTGTTGAGTTCAAAGGACATGTCCCAGAAGAACCAACAAATTATAAGTTTATGGATGGTAATTTTATTTTAAATGAAAACAAAGTTTTAAAAAAAATAAAACAAGAAAAAATACATGAAATAAATAAAATAGCACAAGAAAAAATCGTATCAGGATTTATTTCTAATGCACTTGGTTCTTCTCATTTGTATCAATCAGAACCAACAGACCAACTTAATCTTTTAAGTGTAGTTCAAACTGCTCAACTAACAAACGAAAATCAACCTTTCAAATGTTCTCCAGACAATGGAAAAACATGGGAGTATAAAGAACATACTCCTGAGCAATTAGCTCAAGTCTTAAAAGATGGTAAGAATATTAAAATAGCTATATTAGAGAAAGCTAATCAGTTAAAACAACAGGTTAAGAATGCTACCTCTATTAAAGAGGTTAAATTAATAACTTGGGAAGGGGAACGATATGAGTAAGACTTGGAATGCTTCGCAGATGATAAATGGGGGCGATTCATTGTTGGAGGCGATAAAAAAGATAGATGGTGTTGGTTCAGGGCTTGATGCTGACTTATTAAGAGGACTACCTGCTGATTTTACTTGTTCTAAAAATACAAATGGTTATACAAAACTACCTAATGGTTTGATTATTCAGTGGCAAACTTTTACATCAACATCAGATACTGATGAAAATTTTACCTTTGCCTTAGCTTTTCCAAATGAATGTTTTAAGGTGTTTATAACAAATATAAGAAATTCAGGAACTGCTGAAATAGGTATGGCTTACGGGGTTAAAGAAATGACACGCACGGGTTTCACTGTTGATAGGGATGATAATATAGATGGCAATTTAGATTTTGCAGTGTTAGCAATAGGATGTTAAAAGGAGATAAATAATGAAATACGTACATTATGATAAAGAAACAGGAAAATTAATAGGATATTACGACGATGTAATTCACCAAGTAATACCAAAGCCAAACATCCAAATAACAGAAGAACAATGGCAAGAAGCTATTGACAATGGTTACAATTATGTAGATGCCAAAAACAAGACTTTAAGTTATAAAGATTTTAGAACTAAAGAAGAAAGATTGAATGATGCTAAGAAAAACAAAATAAATTACCTCAAGCAAACAAGAGATAAATTTGTCAATGAAATAATTGTAACATTAGAAACAGGTGAACGGCTTGATGGAAATGAATTGGCTCAAACAAGAATGAGTAGGGCTATACAAGCATTACCTGATGATACAACTACATTAGATTGGATAGATGCTAACAACAATACTGTTCAATTAACTAAACCTAAATTCTCTGAAGCATTGGTTCTTGCTGGACAAGAACAGACAAAAATTTATGTAAAATATAACGATTTAAGAGCAAAAGTAAATAATGCAACAACTATTGAAGAAGTAGAGGCTATTAAATGGAAAAACTAAGATACTCAGACTTTAAATTGCAACCATTAAGAAATCACAAGTTTAAATTATTAGAACCAGTGAAGAATAAGCATGTATTGGTTCCTAAAGGATTTCATACTGATGGAGCTTCCGTTCCTCGAATCTTTTGGTCTCTTTTTCCTCCAAACAGAACAGATTATCTTCCATGTGCAATTATTCATGACTATCTTTGCGATTTAGAAAGATATAAAGAAGCAGACAAATTGTTTGAAGAATGCTTAAGAGAGATTGTTATCCCTAAATGGCAAAGATGGTTAATGGTTAGTGCAGTGGTTTTATATCACAAAATAAAATACAGAAAGGATTACAAATGATGCCATTAGTGGAAATGTTAGCTTCAGCAGGATTAGAACTTGTTAGTAAGTTTATAGATGCTGGTAAAGATAAGGCTATTGATGTTATTAAAGAAAAGACAGGAATTGATTTTTCTAAAAAAGAACCAACCGAGCAAGACATTCAAGCTCTTAAGGAATTTCAGGAAAAAGAAAGAGATTTTATACTTAAACAGTTAGAGATTTATGCTCAAGATAAAGCAAATGCAAGACATATGCAAGAAGTAGCTCTAACGCAAGATGGTTGGTTCGCTAAGAACTTTATATATCTATTTGCTTTCTTTTGGTCTATAGTCTCAGGAGTTTTTATTTTTATGGCTATGATGTATGACATACCTCAACAGAACCAACGCTATGTTGACACGATAATAGGGTTTTTAATGGGAACAATAATAAGTGGAATTATTACTTTTTTCTACGGAAGCTCCCTTGGCTCTAAAGAAAAAACAAAACTATTAAAGGAAAAATGATGGCTTATGATATAGAACAAGTAAAAGCTGTATACGATGAACTTACGGCTAAGGTAAAAGCCGATTTAGATGAGCAATTCAACAAAGGTAGATTAAAAGGGACTGACTATGCTAATGTGTATTCAACTTTAATGAACACATGTTTACAATTAGCTTTTCAAGCTCCTTTAAATGAAGAACAAACAAAATTATACGAAAGACAAAGACAAGGTTTTGATGACAACTTTAAGTTTAAAATGTTCGATTCTCAAATGAATGCTTGGAGTATTATGTTTAGTTCAGGAATGTTAACAGCCAAACCTTCAATAGTTTCAAATGATGAAGTTTCTAAACTATATAACAACTTCAAAAAAGAATTTGGAGTCGTATAGTGCTTAATATGTTACAAACAGGAAGGTTTAATGTATAAAAAAGTATCTGAAAAAGAATTTAAAGCTATTATTGACTCTGTTAAGTTCAAGCATAAAGACAGTATGGAAGCAATGCTTTATGGATGTAGTAATGTAAAAGAGTGCTATCTTAAATCAATAAATTCAAAATATGGAAAATACAACAAATACTTTATTGTTTATGATGATAGAACTAATGAACCATTGGTTCCTATAATACTTCAAAGAGATGGGCATATAGTATTTTATGTTACTCAAAATTTAACAAGAACCAATGCTCTACAGTTTGTGAAAGACATAAAACAATTAGCGAAAGAAACGATAGAGAAGGTTGGTTCTATTTTTGTGAATACGGCAAATTTTTATAAGGAAGCTCATAAATTGAATAGATTAATAGGTTTTAAACCTATAGGCTATTACAACACATATACAAAGTATGTTTTAGAGGACTTTTTAAATGGGTAGCAAATCTCATGATATTTACAGTCTTCAAATGATAAATATTTGCAATCAAAATGTTGATTTATACAGAAAAAATCTTGTCCAATTCTCTGTTTTTAGTAAAAAAGGAACAAATATATTTAAGGGGCTATTAAAAAATTCTCAAAGACCAGTTAATTTAACGATTTTTGAAAGATTAGGTTTTACAACGAAAGTCCTTATGACAAAAGAGATATTAACAGATAAAGCCGTTTTTAACTTTATTAAAAACAGAATAGATAGTTCAATAGTGAAACTTGTTACATGGTGCTTTATTCCATATAATCACTTAAATGTTATAGAACAATTAAAAGACAGGTCTGATTTATCAATAGATACAACTGATATTGAGATTTTTACCATTCATGTAGATGGAAACGAAATCAAAATAAAAATGCCATCTATTAGAAAAGATGGAATGAAATATTACATAATGAAAATCTATATGGGACAAGAACCAAGTGAAGTTCCAGCTATGGGACATGATTTACAAGGAATAAATAATGGAGAATACATATATTGTTCATCTAAAAAAAATAAATATTACAATTCTCTAAATCCTGATGATGTAACTTTACAGATACCATATGAAGAAGACGAAAGAGCTACAATATACATTAAATATACTGATGAACAAGGAAATACAAAAGAATGGATAGGATTTGATGATATAACAAGAGAAGCTACGACTACAGAAGTTCTTGGTATAGTATTAAAAGACAATGGTCGTATTATTAACGAAACAAACAAAATGCATGTAGCATTATCAAATTTAGGTATCAAATATAAAGACATTGAAGACAGCTTATACAAAGATACTCTAAAGACTTTTTTTATTACATATGCCACTAAAAACAAAAAATATCACTTTTTCTCAAGGTATTTAGAAGGCATCTATAATAGATATAATAAGGTTTCCATTAAAATAGGCGGCAATACATTTATGTATTATTTTGGATACAAAAGAAAAAATAATCTCGAAGAACCAACGGAAGAATACTTTTTAGCTATTAGCACATCAGATGGGGAATACATAAGATATGAAGAAGGAGACAGAGAGTTTTTTTATTTCATACCTTTAAATTTAGTCGATATGCTAACAGTCAAAGAACGATATCAATTTATAAAAGAATGTCTTGTAGCCGTAGCTTATAGCCATGATGTAGTTCATACAAAATGGCATGAGTCAGGATTTTTTCATTTTGCTCTAATGGTGGCCGCTACTTTCCTAAGTGGTAATCCAGCATTAGCTATATCGCTAACAGTAGCCTCAGAAATAATAGCATCAACCAATATATCCCCTGAGCTAAAACAAGCTATCATTATTGCTACTTCATTAGCGATTGGTTCAGTTGATGGAAAACTATTTGATAAAAGCATAACAATAGTTGATGTAGCTAACATATCTGCTAAATTAGGTGAATATTACTTCAAAAGTAAAGCTGAAGATATTTATTCCCAAATAAAAGAATATTTAGAAAAAGAAAGACGATTGATAAAAGCTATCCAACAAATTAAGAACCAAAGCATATTCGTTCCTATGGAGCAAGTTGGTTCTTATTATGACTTACAATACAGTTTATTATACAATTACAACGACTTATATTACAATACGATAAATGAGCCAACAATAAATGATAAAAATCTCATATAAAGGAACAATATGGATAAAGAACAAATACAAGCATTCTTTCAAGAAGCATCAGAGTTTAAAGGAGAAATAAACAGAAAAATACAAGAATGGTTAGATTTATATGATGGAAAACCTTTAGGGAACGAAGTAGAAGGTAGAAGCACTATTGTGTGGAAACTCATAAAAAAGCAAGGAAAAACATTATCTGCTAACCTGGCTAAACCATTTCTTTCTTCTGCAAGAATAGTTTTCTTAGAACCAAGAACCAAGAACGATGTCATTAAAGCTAAAATAGACGAAAAACTCTTGAACTATTTTTGGGATAAAGAATTTAATAAAGTTAAATTTATCAATACTCTAACAGATGTTAAAGTGAAGGAAGGAACAGCGTTTATATATGTTTCTTGGGATAAAGAAGTGATTAAAAACGAACAAACGGTTTCCGTTCAAGACCCAAGCGTTCTTGATAGATTTGCTCAAAAAGGAGCAAAAGTAACAGAGCTTGAAGATGGTAAATATAAAATAACTTTTGAGAAGGTTATTAAAAATAGACCACATGCTCAAATTATTCCGAACGAAGATATCTTCACAGACCCAACAGCCTATAGTATAGGGGAATGTAGATACATTATAGTAAGATATCCTACTACCAAAGAAGACTTACTGTCAAATCCTATCTATGATAAAGATATTGTGGAGAAGTTTTTTAACAATCTAAATGCTTCTATTGGTTCTGAAATTGGAGATGATTTACACAACAGAGAACTATGGAGGTTAGGAGTTGAAAACAATACAGATAAAAGTCAAGACAAAACATATGTGTATGAGTTTTGGTATAGAGAGAATGGAAAAATTAAAATTAAATTCTTTCTTTATACATCATCATCTGAAGTAGAAATCATTGGTTCTAAAGATTATGATTTTGATTGGTATCCTTTTATAGAAGTTCCTCTTTTTAATAAAGAGTTTTCTATTTGGGGAGATTCGTTGGCTGAGCTTATTGCCGATGAACAAAAATTTATGACCTCAATTATTAGAGGGGTAATAGACAATATGTCTATGTCAAATAATGGAACCAAATTTGTTAGAAAAGGAGCATTAGACCCTATTAACTATAAAAGGCTTATAAGTGGACATCCAGTTGTAGAAGTTAATGCTACTGGAGTTCCTTTAAATCAAGTTGTTGTTGATGGTCATTTTAATGAATTACCTTCAAGCGTTTATAATATGTTACAAATTGTTGAAACTCAAGCTGAAGGATTAACTGGTGTAAATAAAACGATGGCTGGGATTTCTGGTAAAGAACTTAATTCTCCCGCATCTAATTTTCAATCAATGATGAACCAAGCTCAGGTAAGGCTATTAATGTTTACAGTAAACTTACAAGATGGTTTAAGAAGAATGTTTTGTAAATGGTTACAAATGGCAATGAAATACTTATCTGATGAAGAAATGGAAAAGATAACGGGGATAAACATTCCTGAACTTAAAGCCAAAGAAACAATGAAATTAGCTAAAGAATTTGGAATTGACGAATTACCTGAAGATGTTAAACAAAAAGCGATGCTTCTTATTGCTAAAGAAGTAGAAGACATGTTTAATAGAAACGATAGCAAATATGACATTAAATTCAGAGTTGGAACTGATGGATTAAAGGCTATTAAAATTAACCAAATCAATATGCTCATGCAACAAGCCGCTCCTTTGGTTCAGGTAGGAGCATGTCCGCCAGATGTAATCCAAAAACTTTTAGCAAAACTAACAGAGCTTCTTGAATATCCTGACTTAGCCGATGAAATATTAAATTATCAACCTAACCCTGACCCAATGGTTCAACAAGCTACACAAGTTCAATTAGCTAAAGAAATGGCTGAAGCTAAAAAAGCTGAAGCATTGGCTCAAAACGCAATAGCAAGAGCAAAACAAACTGAGGTTAAAGCTCAAAAAGAAGCTCTTAGCATTGATGCCGATTTAGCTAACAAGTATGCCGAGGTATTAAAAAAAATAAAAGAGGAAGAGGATGATTAATAAAATTCCACAAGAAAAAGGAACATAAATGAAAAAAGAAACAATCTTTAGACTCTTAGAGAACGAAGATTTTAAAGAAATAATTATTGATAAGTATCTTGGCTCTGACATAAAAGATATCGTTTTTAACGAAGATTTAGATAATAAGGTTGTTATTGACAAACTGAAAGCAAGACAAAATTTAAGAGCTTATTTTGATGAACTTATAAATTCTGCTACAATTAGCGAAGAAGAACAATAATAAAAAAAAGGAGTATTGATATGGTAGACACAAACACTTTAGCTACTCCTGCTCCAAATACGGAGCTGGACGCTAACGAAACTATTAGTTCTAGTGAAAATCATTTAGAAGAACCAACAGAACAAAATATTGAAAACGAAAATCCTCAAACAGAGGATAGTAATACTGAAACAGAACAAACTAATAACTTTCATCAAACAGAAGAAAGAGATGAATATGATGATGTTTGGGATAAAGATTTAAACGAAATAGACTTAGCTAATTTTTCTGAAGAACCAACAAAACAAATAGAAATTGAAACACAATCTTCTTTTGAAGAAGACGATAATAAAGAAGATGAACTATCTACAGTTGGTTCTAAAGAACCAGAAGAAAAAGACAATAAAGAACAACAAGGAATCATTATAACGAAGCCTCTAAAGTATAGAGGTAAAGAAATATGGGTAAGAAGTGAAGATGAAGCTATTGAACTTATGCAAAAAGGCTTAGATTATTCATTTAAAATGAATAAAATTAAGCCTCTAAGAACTATAGCTTCAATCATTGAAGAATCTGGTATTACGCCTGAAGATGTTAAAGCATTAGCTGACGCTAAAAATGGTAAAACAGAAGCTATCAAATATCTTGCTAAAAAGTTTGGTATTGAACTAAATACTGATGACGATTTATTTTTTGACGATGAACAAATAGATAATGATTATAGACCCGTAGTTCAAGAAGAAGACCCAATTAAAGAGTTCTATTCGGATTTAGCTCATAGAGACCCTGAATTAGCTGGAAAAGTATCAAAAATATGGAACATGATAGATGATACATTTAAGGTTGAACTATACAAACCTGATGTTTTCCCTGCATTCGTTGGTTCTGTCCAAACAGGAGAATTTGAACAGGTTTTGCCAGAAGCTATTAAAATTAAAGCTCTAAATCCAGCATTAAGTTGGCTACAAGCGTATCAATATGCGGCACAAAATATTGGTTCAATTGAGAACCAACCAAAAGAACCAAGCTCTGTGGTTAAGCCTAAAAGACCACAGAAACAAAGAAAAAGAACAAAAACAATTGAAGAAACTTACGATGAGATTTGGAATAACAAATCTCTTGAAGAATTAGAAAAAGAAATATTCGGATAAAGGAGGTAAATTATGGCAACACTTACTTATGGTAAACAAGGTTCAGGATTAGGTGCGGCTCAACAAGCATATGTTGACAAATTAATGACTACTGAGGTAGCTCAAAAAACAATCTTTGATAAATTCGCAACAATCCAAAAAGCTCTACCACAGAACAATGGAACCAAAATCACATTTAGAAAATGGGTTCCAATGAAAGACTTAATGATTGCCAACTCAATTTATGAAAATTACACTGGAAATGATGTAGCTAATGGTGAAGGAATAGCTACATTAGTAAACAAAGATGCTTATAAAGATTTTATCTTACCAGAAGGTAGCTCAGGAACAGAAAAAGGCGATATGAAAGTTGTAGAACAATCTACTGACATATTCCCTATTGGTGCATTCATGACTGTAACCGAAGAAATAAAAACATTCCACGACATGTATACAATTGCGGAAAATGTTAGACAATATAGCGATGTAGCGTCTCTCATTATAGACGGATTTTACAGAGATATTATGATTAACTCTGCTGGACATCTTGAAGATATTACAGGAAATTCAGAACCAGAAGACAACGCAACAAGTGGTTCTATGTCTAAAGCAATCAGAAAAATATCTTTGCAATTAAGATTATCTGGTGCTAAATATGTAAACTCTATCTTGTCTTCAAGTCCTGATTATGGAACAGTTCCTGTATGGGCAAGATACATTGGTATAGTTAACACACTTGCAGGAGATGCTTTAAGAGATAATCCTGATTTTATTCCACTTGAAAAATATGCAACTGGAACAGTGAAACCATTAGATGGCGAAATTGGTATGATTAAAGATGTAAGAATCATTGAAAACGAAAATATGCTCATAGAACAAGAAACTGACGCAAGTGGTAGCACTAAGAACATTGGATATCTTTTAATCCTTGGTAAAGAACATACGGCTAATATACCTTTAAGAGGCAAAAAAAGAATTGAAGTAATCGTTAAAGGATTAGGACAAAATGGTGATGACCCATTGAATAGGGTAGCTACTATTGGTTGGAAATCTTGGTTAGGAGCTTTAACGATTTACCCAGAAAGACTTGGTTTAGTTAAATTCCATTTTGACATTTAACTAAACAGTGAGAACCGTTTGTTGGTTCTCACGATTTAGTTAAATACAATAAAAAAAAGGAGAAAACATGGCAAAAGCTAAAAGCGATAAAGTAAGAATCATAGTGAAACCAGCTACAGATAACGCCGATAGAGAAGGTTTCGTTAAAGTTAATGGAAAAATTATTCCATTTGATGTCCCTGTGGTTGTAGAACCAAGAGATGTAGCCGCTATTGAAAGAATAAAAGAGCCAAGAAGAGTAAATAGCAAAACAGACCCAAGAGCTATAATGGAGCAATTAAGAATAACCCAAGAAAAAGCTAACAGGATTGCAAGATTGCAAGAAAAAGAGAACTTAAATACATCTGTTAGATTTGTAAACAAATACTTCGTTAAAATTGTCTAAACAATAGAACCACTACTCCTGTTGGTTCTATGATTTAGATAATTTATCTTCCATATAAAAGGAAACGAAAATGAGCAATACACTACTTGATATAAGCCTTGATAATAATCCTTTTTTAAATAGTAATTTCAAACCAAGACAACAACAAGAATCAGTTTTACCAACTTCACAAGCTCCTTCAATTTTTAATGAAAATTTTTATCTTAAACAAAAAAGTCCTGTGTATTCACTATTAAGTAAAATACATGAAAACCAAGTGATACAAGAAAACAGTTTTACAAATAAATATCTAAAGCCATTAAACATGGGAATAACAACATTTGGAACGCTTGGTTCTTTATGGTTAGGGTTTAAGCAATATAGCTTAATGAAAGACCAATTAGCAATGGCTAAAGAACAATGGAACAGAACCAAACAAGAGCTTGACAGAATACAAGCTGTCAGAAAAAAACTAACTGATTCCTACATGAATTCTTAAAAGGAAATAATATGCAAAATCCATATATGGAAACCTTAGTTCAAGGTAGCTCTGTAGCAAACAGAGGAATGGCTAATACATCTAATATGTTAAATTCTGTAGCAAATATTTTTAACTCATCAGCTTCATTGGCTCTTAAGTTGAATGCTTTATTGGAGCAAGAAGAAGCAAAAAAACAACAAGAATTGTTACAAGTAGCACAATTCATGCATACTGTTCAACAAGATGAATTTTTGAACAAAATGAAAGAAAAACAATATGAACTAAACAAACAAAAAACAGAAGCAACTATTGATTATCAGAATGCTCTTACTGACTCAATAAAAGAAAAACAAAATATTTTATCGTCTCTTCAAGAAAAAGGTATTAAAGTAGGTATTGATGGTCGTCTCTATGATAAGAATGGTTCTATATATGAACCAACAGCGATAGAAGCAAGTATTATAAACTATAAACCTCCTAAACAAACACAACCAAAACCATCAGACATAGATGCATTGAACGCTATCAATTGGATGAAAGAACATAATGCCGTTATAGACTACAAGACAGGAAAGGTTTTTAATAAAAACACTGGACAAGAATTGTCTCAAGTTCCATTAAGCGTTTATAGATATTACAAACTTGGAACATATAAAACATCAAACAAATCAAACAATGCACTTAATATAGAACCAACGGTGCTTTCAAACATTTCTAAATCAATCAGTAACATATACATGGATAACTCAAATCCTTTAGAAAAAATAACAAAAATGAATAAAGTATCTACGGTAAATAATGTTAACTTGTCTACATTGGCTTTATATGCTAAAAAGAATAATCCTGAGCTATATGGATATATTGTAGAAACATTGAAAAGTGCATACAGAGAATCATTGTTAAATGGTAACACAAAAATCGCACAAGAGCTTGGTTCTCAATTAAGAGCTATTAATCCTAAAGCCTTAGAAGAGGCTGACAATAGTGTAAAAGTTGATTTTTCTGTTAAAACAAAAATTGTTCCCCTAATAGCAACAAATGCTGAATATTCTGATAATGAGATAGCGTTTGGAGGAAGTAATCAATTTACAAGAGTCTTTAACAAAAAAGAATTAGTCTCTGTTCTTAGAGAGAATCCAAATTTAGCATTAATGGTTGGATTAACTAACGATATCAACAAAGAAGCAAGATTGTTTAATCTTTCAAGATGGTTTAAGAAAACTAAAAAAGCAACTATATCTAATATGATAAATAAAAACTTTGGGCTTGATGATATAGATTATGACTTCTTGGTAAAAGAAGGAGTTATATCAAAAGAATCGTTAAAAGAAATGAAAAAACTTGCAAAACAATATAATGATGTCTTCTTTAGCTCATTGTCTGGTTCTTCTTACGAAGAGCCAACTATTAACAATAAAACGGCTTTATTCATAACACAGTATTCGCCTGACACAAAAACAACGGTTCCTAAGTTAAATGAAATACAAACTCTCTCAAATAAAGAGTTAAAAGGAAATATAAACAAATATAATGAAATAAAACAAAAAATAGTTCAACTATTTAAACGAGACAACTTAGATACAGCATATAAAAAGGTTCAAACTTACTTAAGACAAAGATATGCTTATTATTTAACATATGGAAATTTAGACCCTGTAACGGCTTATAAAAACGCAAAAGAGGAAACATTTAAACATTTTGATAGAAAAACGCTTGGTAAAGCATTGCTATTCACTTATTTCTTGATAAAAAAAGAACATAACAATATAAACAGATAAAAAAGGACACAAATGGCTAACAAAAACGCCCTTCAAAACGCCTTCTTTAATGCCATATCTGAACTTGCAAAAGAAAAAGAACAACAAGTTAATGAAACATACTTTGAGAACGCAAAACCAGAACTATCAACTATTCAAAAAACATTTGTTCCCATTGCACAATTTGCGTCAGGAATTAATACACTTGGCTCATCTTTAACAAAAACAATAACGCCAGAACAAGTAGAAGCCAATCAAATTATACAATCACAAGAAACATCAGGAATTCCTGAATTCTTAGGAAATTTTGCTCTTGGTGGAGCAACTTTTAAAGCATCATCGCTTGGCATTAGTTATTTACTAAAAAACAAAATATCATCTACTCTTTTAAAAGGGTTATCTACTGTAGCCGTAGATTCTACATTAAATGCCGTTCCTATTTCTTTAACGCCTACAAACGATGGAAAAGATGTAAAAATTGACAAAGATGCTTTCTTAGCAAATGAGTTAACAATGACTGGTTTAGCATTGCCTTTTGTAGCTAAAGATGTCGTTAAAGTAAAACCAAACATTCCTAAACAAACCATTTCAACCCTTGGTTCTAAACTAAATTCACTTAACAAAGAAGATATTTCAAATAAAGCTAAGACTATTTTTGAAGATTTAAAAGAAAAAGTAAAACAAAGAAGAGAATCCGTTTTTCAAGAACCAACGAAAGACATGATAGATTTTAATGCTAACGAAAAAGCTATTTATAATAAGTTCAATTTACCTAATGAAGTTGGTTCTAAAGAAGAATTATTTAAAGATTTAAAAGAAAATCCTAAAAAGTTTCTAGAGAAGGCAAAATATATTTTGATGCATAACAATGAAACATATTTTGACGATATAAAAATAGATAAGAACCAACCTACAAGTGGAGAAATTATAAAAGATGGCAACAAAATAATTCTTTCAATAAATCCTAACAAAATCAAAAATCCTGATGATTTAATTGACATATTAGACCATGAGGGGACTCATAATAAAACATTTGAAAATTCAAACATAGAACCAACAGCCGCACTTTTACACGAGTTTATTGCTTATTCATCAAACATTATAAAAGATGTAGAAGATGGAAACATAGATAAAGCAAAAGAAAAATTAAAACTTTTTAAACAATATTCTGATAATGCCGAACAATATGGATACACGAAGCAAGATGGAAAAGGACTATACGATTTATTAAAAACTTATATTAAAGAGCCAACAGAAAAAAACAAAAACAAAATATTAGGATTAATAACCGATATAAACAGAAATTCTAAACCTCAAAAAGACATGATTGATTTCGTTAATGAAAATCCAAAATATATTAAAACAGAACTTACTGAATATGACAAAAAAATAAGAGCAAAAGAGTTTAAACAAGCATTAAAATCAGGAGATACTAAGTATATAAAAGAAACATTAGAGGATATTCTTGATACAAATGTCCCTAATTTTGAACTTGGTTCTAAAACGGAATATAAAAATGGAAAATTAACGATAGCTAAAAATTCAAATTTAAAAACTATAGTTAAAAAAATGGATGACATTATTTCAACCATTAAAACAAACGAACAATATGAAGGGAAAAATGTTCTTTCTTTTGTAAACAGAATTCTTAACAAAAAAGAACCAACTAAAAGTGACAAGAAAACTATAGAGAAATTAAAAAACGATATTATCGATATGCAAAATGGTAAATTACAAATAAATGAAGAAAAAGCTAAGAACAATAAATTCTATAACAAATACAAAAAACTATCTAATGAGGATATCATTGATGCTTATGAAACAATAAAAGCCTTTACTGAAGGAAAACCTGATATAAATAAAGATAAATTAGTAAAAGCTCTTCATTTTTATGAACTTCATAAAAAAATGAGAGCATTTGAAAAAGACAGTAAAACAACTTTAGAAGGCAAAACTTCATTAGAACCAGCCGATAGGTTTGAGAACGATATATTAGAACAAGTGCTAAACAAAGATTTTCCTTATATGGATGAAAAAGATAAAACCACATTAGTATCTCTTGGGAGAGAAGAAGGGAATGTAGTAAATCCTAAAATAAATAAGAACAAAATTTATAATGATTTTGTTAAAAAGTTAAATGCTTTTATTTTTAACGATAAAGATGAGCTTGGCTTTACTTTAAAAGACAAAATAAGACATAGAATAACTGAGTTCTATAAAGAAGAATTAAAAAGAAAAAACAAAAAACTAACAAATAATCAAATTGAAGATATTCTTAAAAAAGAAAAAGAAAAAATAGATGAAATAGTAAAATTAGGAATACAAAAGCATCTAAACAAAATAAAAGATGAGTTTAAAGAAAAACCTACTGAATTTGCTTATTTTAAAGTAGAACCGACGGGCGAAGTAGTAATAGACAGATTAAATGTTTCAAGATTAGAGAAAGATATTGACACATTAAAGCCACAACAAGCATTAAAAGATGAGATATTGTTATCTAAACTTGGAAGAAAAGAGTCTAAGATTGCCAATACGCTTGAAAATAGAGTCTTTTACAACAGAAGAAAATATAAAGAAAGAGTAGAAAAGTTTATAAAAAACAGACTTACATCTCTTTATAAAGAAATGGTTAAATTATTTAAAGATGAAAAACTGAAAAAACAAAAAGAAGAGCTTAAAAAAAGGACTAGTATTGGTTCTTTAGAGACTCTTAAAGAGTCATATAAAAAATTAGCAAACGATTTAAGAAAAGGTAATATTTCTCTATTAGAGATAATGGAACCAACCGAGAAAACTATCAACTTAGACAAACTTTATAGTATTTTTGCAAAATACAATAATCACAAAGTGAAAAAAGAACCTATTGTCGACAAAAAAGTGATAACGATTTCAAGAGGGTTAAATAAAAAAACTTCAGAAAAAGCAAAATCTATAAGAGAGAAATTACAAAAAGAAAAAGAAGAATTAATTAAAAAGCAAAAACAAAAAGAAAGAGAAAGAAAAAAAGAAGAATTTAATGAATTAGTCAATAAGTTAAAAGAAACAGATTATGAATACATAAACAAGAGATATGACTTAAAAACAGTTTATACGGAAAATGTTAGAAAAAAATTAAAAGAGGCATATTATAAAATACCTTCTGCAATTTCCTTCTTTAAAGAACCTCGATGGAAAAAGATTAAATACAATGAATCAATAGCATATGAAAACTTAAAAAACAACATCAATAAATATGGAACTACCGATATGAGAAAACTAACTGAAGTGGCTGGTGGTTCTGAAGACTTGCATTTATTGGCTTTAATACATGAAACAATACACAATATCAATTCAGACCTTCCTGAAGAAAAAGTAGTTAAATATGCAAACATTCTGATGAATAAAATGTTAAAAGATTTTCCTGAATTAAAAGAAAGATGGAATTTAAGAAAAGAATTTGAAGACTTCTTAAATCTCTTTGTCAAAAGAAAAAGACTAAAAAAAGAGGAAAAAGAAACTTTAAAAAATCTATATACAATGCTCTTAGGGTTCATTTATGTAAACAAAGACCTAAAAGACATACTCTTTGGTTCACAAACATTATGGAGTAGAGTAGAGGCAATAGAAAAAAGTTTTAAAGAAAAAGTGCTAAATACGCTATATAATGAAATAAAAGACACAGAACTATACAAAAAAGCAAAAGATTACCTTGAAAAGGATATGCCAACCGCAATAAAAGAAATCCTGTTTGAAGCTAACATTTTAGAACCAAAAGAATCAGTAAAAAGACTACAAGAACTAAAAGAAAGATTCTTAAATGGAACAAACTTATTCAAGTCCGCTGGTTCTAAATTAATTAAAGAATTAGAGAAAGATTATTCAAGAGATGAATTAAGAACAATAATTAAAAGTGGATTATTGCAACTTAAAACAATTATCAAAGATTTAAAAGGCAAAGATATAACAACCGAAGAATTGATTAATCTTATTAAATCTGGTAAATACAATCTTTCAAAATTAAATGAAACGCAAAAACGACTAATTAAAGCATCAGTAGAATTTAGATATACAGATGGAGAAAAAGCAAGTGAAAAAATATTCTCTTATGAGACTTTCAAAAAGAACCAACGAAAAATAGGACTAAGTTTTGAAGATTTTACCTTGTTTAGAGCAAGATACATTATTGAAAAGAATGAACTATTAGACAAGATTAACAAAGACTCATTAAAAAGATTTTTAAATTATCATGATGAATTTTTATCTGAAGTTTTAAACGCTAAAACATTAATCTTAGGATATGAACCATATATAATCAAAGGTTTAAATAGGTTAAAATTTGCATTTACTGAAAAAGAAAGAACAGAATTAAAAAGTAAAGGTTTTAAAGAAATTACAGAAGGACTCTTTGTAGTACCACATAATGAAGAAGAATTTGTTTCTCAATTGACAATAAGTAAGTCTTTTAACAAAAGAACTGGTTTAAATAAAATATTTAATGTTAATTCTAAAGAATACGAAGAATTCTTACAAAGCGATTTATACAAAAAGAACAAAGACCACTTAGTTACTATACATAAAGATAAAAACACTGTAGAAATTATATATATCCCTAAAAAAGAACATTTTAAAGAAATATATTTTGAATCAGAACCAACGGAGACATTGCATCAGATGCTTGGTTCTGTAATAGATAAAGCAATGTTTAAAAAACTCATTAAAAATAAGGCATATAAAGAATCTTTAAAAGATATAGTGTCATTAGAAAAGAAAAAAGGTTTTGTTAAAGCTACAAAAGAACAACAAGCATTATTGAAATCTATTTTTAAAGATGAAATAAATGATTTACGATTATCTAAAAAGAAAGACATTAAAGTAGAATTCTATGTTGATAAGACATATAAAAACATGCTCTTATATAAACATTTTGAATTTAAAGATGAAAAATTAAATACTATTTATCAAATTTACACATCACTAATAAAAAGATTAAAAGGTAATACAACATATAAAAGTGCAACGGCTTTTACTTCAGCTATATTTAGTGGAATAACAGGATTAGTTTCTCTTGGAGTTAACCCTAAATATGTTCCAAAATTAATAATGCAAACACTAAAGGAATGGAAAGAATGGAGAAAATTTGAAGACAAATTCAATGAAATCCTTTACAAACAAGGATACAACAAAGCAAGGGAATATTTAAGAACGATTAAAAAAAGTAATGTATTTGCTGAGATTTTTTATGATGGTAAAATAGGAAATCTATCATCCGATATTGAAATTCTGTTTGGTTCGACTAAAGATGAGAGAGCTTTATATCAGGGCTTAAAGGCTATAGACAAAAAATATGGAACCAATAATGCTGACAAAATACTAAAATTGATTAAAACTGGTCTTTTGGATAAAGAAACTATAATAGGGCAATATCTAATCAATTACTATTCAAACATAGACTTATTTACAAGAGCATCGGCATACAAATACTTAAAAGTAAATTATGGAAAAGAAAAAGCTATAGAAATGATAAACAATCTATTTGTTGACTTTAAAAAAGAACCAATAGGTTGGATAAAAGATATTGAAAATAGCGGTATTCCTTTCCTTGTGTTTATGCTTAGAATGCAAGGAGGAGTTTTAAAAACAATAAAAGAAAAGCCACTAACTATGGGTATGATAATTGGTTTATACTTTATGTTGGCTGATGATAAAAATGACGACTACTCTAAAAATGGAATAAGGATAGACAGTTGGTTCTTACATAGAACATTAATGGACCCACTAACATTTAAGTTGTCAGTTTATAATCAAATAATGCATGGACATATTCTAAAAGAGGTAGAGCAAATGATTCTTCCAAAAGAATATATCCTGATTTATAAAGCTATACAGAACCAAGAACCAACTGAAGTTATAGGAGTTTATACTAAATAAAATCAAAGAGTTTTTTGTTAAGTATGCTATATGCTCTTATTTTTCTTAAAGCCGAATTTTCTATTTGTCTTACTCTCTCTCTTGTTACTCCCATGATATAACCTATTTCATCAAGGCTTAAACCAGTAAGTCTATTTTCTGGTTCTTTATATCCTTTTTCTTTTAAGCACTTTATCATTCCATCGTATGTTTTGTGCTGCTTAAAACACTTGGAAGCATCAATAATTATTTTACTATACTGTTTCTCTTTCATAATCAAACTCCTTTTCAAGTCTCTTTTTTGCTCTATATGCAACTTTATAATCACATCCTACTATCTTTGCTACTTTAGATACGGTAGCGTTAGGATAAGTTCTAAAATATTCAATGCATTTTTTCGTTTTTGAACCATCCCTAATTTTTGCATTGGCTCTCCATAATTCATAGATGCCATGATATTTTAAAACTTCAACCAAATCAGAAAATCTCATTCTCATCTTCATAGCTACCTTAGAAAGGTTATAATTGTTTCCTATGATTAACCTAATCAATTTGGTTCTAAAACTTTTGTCTTTCCAAAAATCTTTCTTTCTTCTTTTAACTTTTTTAAAATCATACAAAGCTCCTATTCTTGATACGCTTTCTTTATTTAACCCTACTATTTTAGCTATCTGTTGATTTGAAAGACCAAGTCTTCTTAACTCTAAGACTTTATTTGTTCTATGTTCCTTCATGGAAAAACCATAGTAATTCATAATGCCTCTAATAGAAGCAATTGTTTCTTTTGAATTAGTTAGTTCGTTGTATTTTAGAACCAACTCCTTGTAAGAATAAAGATTATATTTCTCAATCAAAGATAAAAGGTATTCGTAATTCTCTCTCGTATATTTCATTCTTCAATCTTTTTTGAATATTTTGAAATGATTTTTTCTGTTTTTATATCAAACATATAGCATCCAATTTCATTTTCCCATATTCTTTGTGCTTCCCTTAAATCTTCATCTTTTTGGTTGGTTACTCCAAAGAGAAATGGATTGTATCTCCATTCATTGTTTATTTTAGCTATGATTTCATAATCTTTTAATATTCTGAAAGCTCTTGATACGCTTTCTTTAGTAGAACCAAGTGCTTTTGCAATATCTTTTTGTTTAGGCATAGCTATTGTTCCATCTTTCTTCATATAATCCCACAAATAAAGCCATATTTTCATAGCTAAAGGTTTATTTGATAAATCCATTAATATTTGTTGCATATCCTTTTTATACATTTTACACCATCCCCTTTTTGATTTAATCTTTTTTGTTAGTTCTATGTACTCAACAAGAATTTCATCTGTAGTAATATCTTCAATTATTATGCGTTTCCTGTGAGTAGCCTTTTGATAATGTTTACATTTTTCCAAATTGTTGATATAATTCATTTTAGAAGTCCTTTTCTTCTTTTTTTCTACTACTCACAATTATACTAAAAATTGATTTTAAAATCAACTTGATTAACATCAAAAGATAACTTAAAAAGTTAACATTTCGAACTAATAAAGTTGTATTTGAATGTTAACTTTTAAAATCAGTATAATGCCCGATTTTATGGTATTGGAAGTAACTTTTTCAAAATGTTATTATTGTAAATAATTTATAAAAAAAATATTTTACATTATTGGTTTTGAAATGTTTTTTTTGTTTTTTATCAAGTTCATCCTGATATCTTGTTGCACATTAGGATTCAATTTTTAAATCACTTCTAAAATTTAATGTTATAAAGTCAAAACTAATTAGGTAATGATAATGACATTTTTGTCACCCTATAGTTTTCTATAGAGTGACATTTTTGTCACCCTAATATAAGAAAAAAAGAAAGAACTTATATAAATAATAAGAAGTTGTAACTGTTTTAATAAAATAAGAACAAATATGCCTTCGGCACAGAACCAATGAACGCATTGTTGGTTCTATTACCAATTCTCAATAAGTCCATATTTTTTAATCGTTTCTTTATAGAACCAATCAGGGAAGAAGCCTATACTTGCCAATTTTTTTCCACTATTTAATATGTTTCTTATTCTTGTCTTATAAGCCTTAATAGTAGATGCCTCTTTATTATATTCAGATAATTTTTCTAATACATCCTCCATATTTTTAATTATCCACTCTACTGTTTTAGTTTTTAGCATCCAACCATATTTTCTTCTGTGATACTCATTGGCTATTAGAACCAACAACCTAACATCGTTAGTAGCATTAAATAATTCTCTAAGTTCATCAATTGTTAGAGTTGCTAATGATTTTCTTTCAAGCTCTTTAAGATAAATTTTGTAATTTTCAATCTTTTCTCTTGTTATTTCTGTAATCCCTTCGTTGGTTCTATTGATTAACTGTTCAACTATTGTCTGTTGAAGTTTATTTTTCTTAAACTCTTTCTTACTCTTAAACGGAACAAAATCTTCAGGTATTCCCATTCTAATCAAACAGTCTGTAATATCGTAAAATTCTGTAATTTTTTTATTTTCATATATTCTTGAACCTCTACCTACCATTTGAAAAAACAAAGGGTATGACTTAGTAGGCCTAAGATTTATAACAGTATCAACATTAGGAGCATCAAAACCTATAGTTAGTGATGTTACTGATACTAATGTCTTAATTTTTCCGTTTTTAAAATCTTTTATTATTTGTTGGTTCTTATCTTTGTTCTGTTTAGAGTGAACCACTTGTGCTGTTGGTTCTATTTCTTTGATTAAAGAACAATATTCCTCTGCCATAGCGATATTTGAAGTAAACACTAATGTTTGTCTTTTATTCAGAACCAACGACTTAGCAAACTTAACAAACCATTTTTTGAATTGTTTATCAGAATATAGTTTTCTAATGTCCTCTGCACTATAGTCTGCAACGCCTTTATCAATTTTTTCAAAATCCATTGTTGTTACTATTCTTGGAACATAATATTTGATAGGCGATAAATAACCTTTTTCTTTGGCTTCTTTTTGAGAAATAGGGCAAAATGTATTGTTAAACATTTTAATTCCATTAAAATCAAAAGGAGTAGCTGTTAAACCAATTATTTTATTTGGTTGTAATTTGTTAAGAATTAACTTAAATCTTTCTCCTTCAATTCTTTTGTGATATTCGTCTGCTATTAATGCTATTTTGCCTGTTGGTTCTAATTTAGCGTTTTTAAGCCTGTTATAGAGCGTTTGGTCCGTTGATAGTATGATAGGACTATTTTTGTTAGTTTTTTCGTTATCGCTTAAGATAGACACTTCTAATGAAGTGTTCTTAAAATGTTCTTTCAATTGCTTAATAAGTTGAGAGATATCACTGACAATATATATCCTATAACCAGAACCAACGAGCTCTTTGGCTATATGAGGAATAAGAAAAGTTTTACCTAATCCCGTAAAAAGTTCAACAACTAATTCTTTTTCGTTAGAGTTAATAAACTCTTTAGTTTTTTCAATTACCTTTTTCTGATAATCTCTTAATTTCATAATATACTCCTGTGACATTAAAGTCTCTAATACATTGCTTATACCCTATAACATAACCTTCTTCGTATTCGCCAGATTTTCCAAAAGATAATCCAATAAAAAAAGAACACTATTGAAACAAAAAAAGAACATAAAAAATAGTAATACAAGAAAATCCGTTAATTCAATTTCTATTATGTTCTTTTTCATATTTATCCTTTAAATATCTTGCTATCAAATAAGCATCACATATTCCATCTTGCAATCCACCTCTCTTACCTTTACACTGAAACGTTGGCTCTAATTCAAGAGCCTTAATACATGATTGTTTTTTACCAGAACCAATCAATCCAAAATGTTTTTTCCATTCTTGAGAACGAATAAATTTATATTTTAACCCTAATGCATCCAAAACTCCTTGTATCCAGCCAAAGTTCTCTCCAAAAGAGAACATACTCTTTACGCCTTGTTTTGGCATAGAATGGACTAATTCAAGTCCTATGATAATATCTACAATAGAATACGTTTTTAAACAATTTATGTAACTTTTTTTATCAAAGCTCACAATCGTTGGTTTTGGTATCGTTAATAGAACCAACGCTCCTTTTTTTCCTGGGTCAATGCCTCCAAAAATCAATACTATCCTTTAATGTTTAATTTACTTTTAAAATAATTCTTTTCTAATTCATTCTTTTCTAATTCCAAGAATTTGCCTAATAATACCTCTCTTTTTTTTTCTCGTCTTTTAGCATATTTTTATATGCTTTTATAGTTGCTCTTAATTGTTCTATTTCGTTTACAAGCATCTCAAGATATTTAAATTTTATTGATAATCTATCATTAGAATCAATCTCCAGTTTCCATTCTTTTACCGTATCTATTATTTCCTGAACCGTTGGTTCTCTCATAAGAAATCCTTTATCATATGATTGTTACTTTAGAAGTAGTCCAATCTTTTTAATTTTGTGTAATGGACACTCAAATAATATTGTAGAACATTTACTACTTTTATTAAGAGAAAAAACTTGAATGATATTTTTTGCTTCATCTACCATTACATGAAGTTCTATATTTTTAAATTTTTCAAAACAATATTTTTTACCGTTTATTTTAAAAAGACATATTTTTGTTACTTTCATTTTTTACTCTCCTTTTTTTATTATGATTATCAAAAATTCGTTTTATCTTCTTTATTAAATTAGGATATTGTTCTACTAGTTGTTTTGAAAAATGAAACATTACATTTACTGTGATGCGATAATGTTTAACATATCTTATTTGCGTTCCTTCGTTTAATTTTTGCATATTTTCGGAATATGTATGAAAATATATAGAACAATTAGAGATATCAATATAATGGCAAACACTGTTTAAAATCTCATTGTCTCTTAATTTGTTATAAATAAATTCATCAAGAATGTTAAATCTTTGATACAATTCATATAATTCTTTTTCAAAATTCATTGTTACTCCTTTGTTTTAGAATGTTAAATGGAAATCTATTTGTTAATCTATAAAATTCAATTAATCCTTTTTCATCGGGATAAATTGACTCTATTATCTCTAAAGTTTTTAAAATTGTTTGGTTTGTAACCTCAAAACCTTCATCAATTAGGCTTTTAAACATCTTCTCTATTCTTGAAGGTTTTATACCTAAATCAAATTCGTTGGTTCTTTTAAATTTTTGATAGAAATAAACTCCAATTAAGCCCATTAACAATGGTTGACAATCTTGAGAAATTTCATCTTCCAATTTTGACAATCTTTTAAAGAAAAAATTTACTACTTTTTTATTTCCAAATGATGGACGCAATCTTTTAAGTTTTTTATAAATAGAAAAGATGATAACATCATCATCGTCTTCTGCTTCTGCCATATCACATTTTAAATCTTTTGTTTTTGGGTCAATTAAACCTAATTGATTTAATCCTTCCATCAAAAAAGATAAAGAAAATAGAAGTAAAGCTCTTTCTTTTAATTGTTTTTTTGTCATCTAAATTTTCCTTTTTTTTATTTTCTAATTTCCCTCCATTCATTGTTTATGTCTTTTTCTAAGTAAATAACCTTAGCATCTATTGCTTCAGGATGAGTTTCAAGGTAATTGGCTACAAGCATTGCATAACCTGCTAAATCTCTCCAATTGTCTATGAATTTAGAGCCTCCATTAATTATTCTTGCTAATTTATGAGCTATCATCTCAAAACCTTCATTAACAACAGGGTCTAATTCTTGAACATTTTCAACATGATAAATGTTTTTTATTTTTTGACTTATTCTTGCTATTTCTTTAAAGTCTCCATAAAATTTTTCTCTTTCTTCTATGATTTTCATTATAACTCCTTTATTACTTTCATTTTACTTAGCTCTTCTTTATAGTCTAAACCTTGGTCTATACAGTTTTTGACAAACAAATAAAGTTGACCAAATACAGAACCGCCGCTGATGTAAAAATAAGTAGCTTTTCCTTTTAACCATTTAACAAGCGTTCTCCTACCATCAAAGATATATCTAAAATCTTTGTTTTCGTAAATTAAGACAATATTGTTATCCTGATTTACGACAATTTGAAAAAGATTGGGATTTGCAACTTTTAATTGTTTAGATGCTTCTTTTTTTAAGAACTTTAAAATCATTTTTGTCCTTTTAAACATTTATCATAATTAGCCTTATACCATTTAGCTTTTGCTTCAGGGGATTTGTCTTTTACGAATTTACCATTAATAATTGAGCCAGTTCTACTATTGATTTCTTTTGAAACTTCATTTAAAACGCATTTTGGGTTATATCCAAGTTTCATTATAGAACCAACAACAAACACGATAATATCTGCAAAGCAATCTACAAGTTTTCCCCTTTCAATTGGTTCATGGTTTTTGAAATGTTGAAAAATCGTTTTTGCTCTTTCTCTTGCATATAAGCTTTCATATCCAAGCATTTCAACCAGTTCTTCAAGAATATGTAATATTTCCGTTTCAAATTCAAAAGGTTGCTCATCTAAAAGTCTATCTTTTTGAAATTTAATGATACCGTCTAATGTGTCTTTATTATCGTTTTTCTTTGTAATAGAATTCATTTTTTCAGCTATATCCCTAATATCATTTGGTAATGTGCTATATCCTTCTTCTTCAAGAATATCTGCAATTTCTAATAATTTAATAAGCTCTTTTTGCATATTTTCTCCTTCCTAAAATAATTGAGATTTTATACCAAATGGATAATAATAAATTCACTATAACCAAGAACATTTTAATTCTTAAATAAGTCATTTTGAATCCTTTTGTTTTGGTTAGTTCGATTATCTTTATTGTTGCTCTTTGTTTTAATCCATTCTTTTAATCTTTCTAAGTGTTTTATTTTCTTGTTTAGCAATTTATGTATCTGACTTACTAAATTCCAGTTAGTTGGTTCTATTTCATATGTATGCTTATGTAGATTTCTCTTTAAGAGCTCTATATCTTTTTTAGTCTTTTGAACCAACCTTTCTGGGTTTATGTTATGATATTTGCAATATTCATCTAATGATACTCCATAAAGCTTTTCATAAGTCATTGTTTAACCTTTTTATACCAGTTTTTCCATTCATTAAATGAATGTTTTATTGACTCTATTTCAGTGAATGATAAGTTAAATTCAACCGCTAAAACATTCCACTCTTCATATGTTGGTTCTTCTGTTAAGACTTTAAACATATTGGCTTTTTGAATTACAAAAATATCATTACCGTTAGTGTCAATTCCAAATATTGTCTTAACTTTCATGTTTTTTCCTTTTACATTCAAATTCCACTATTTTATATTCATCATCATTGTTAAAAATAATCAAATCATCATATTCCTCAAATATTCCGACATTTTTATATTCATTTTTTAATTCTTCAAAATATTCTTTTGCCTCATTTTTTGAAGTAAAACAACCCTCAAAAATCAATCCTTCACATTCAATATCCCCTATTATTGCATACATTTTCATTTATTCCTCCTCTATTTCTCTTTCTAAAAATTCTAAAACTTGTTCTTTTGTTGTAAAAACTAGCTCTTCTGAGAACCAACCAATATTTCCTATCCAATATTTTATTTCAGGTTTTCCATATATATCAACATCAATTTTTATATTAACAACTTTACTTTTTATGATTCTATCGTTGTGTATTACATAGCATTTGTCATTTATGTTCAATTTTGTTTCTATTTTCATTTCATCCTCCATTTCATATTATCGTTTAATATTTCGTCAATTTCAAAAGGTTTGCTTGTTTCGTAAACGTATAACACAGAACCACCAGAAGCTCCAAAACTTAAAAGATAAACTTGCTCTTGTTGATTTTCTAATGCTTCATACCATGGTTCTCTAATCGAATTAAAAATTTGTCTAGCTCTGTTCTTACTTTTAATTATTCTCACAATCATATTTAACTCCTAATTTATCTAATAACATTTTTAGCATTTCTTTTTGTTTGTCTTCATCTTTAAGTTCTTGATAAGAAAATTGATTAAACACATCATCATCAAAGAATGAATCAAAATAGTTAATGTAAATACCAACTTCATAATCTTTTATTGCCTTAATGATTTTATTTGAATTGTTACAGTGGTCTTTTGCGTAATTAATCAAAACATTTTTCATTTTTTCAGAACCAAGTGATAGACATGCATACATAAGGTCATTGAATTTTGGTTCCTGTGTCCACTCTTTGGCATATTCTATAATATCAGATGGTTCTAATTCAAAATCTTCCATTTCATTAAATAAATGATTCCAATCAAGAGAACCACCACCAAATGCTTCACATAGAAATTCAAAACATCTATTATCCATTTTTAATCCTTTCATAGTTGATTTTTATTTTTTCATTAGTTAGGACCAATTCTTTATAATCATTTGGTAATACATCAATTATATTTGCACATAATTTTTGAAATTCTGGTAACACATCTTTATTGGTTCTTAATTCCAATAAATGGACTAATGACCTTAAATTAAATGAATATTGTCCTTTAAACTTAAATGCTTCTGGTAAAGCATATTTAACAATGTCATTATGTATATTATCTTGTAATAATAATCTTACATTTTCTAAAGCATCAATAATGCAGTTATTCGCTTCTTGATTGTTTGTTAATACAACATATTTTCTTGCTTTTTCATAATCATATACATATACATTCTTAACTGATGTCTCTATAAAAAAACTTTTTTCTTTTTTTAAATCTTTTAACAATGTATATCTTGTTGATTTTACTGTAGGACTTATTCCTATTCTATGTCTGCTTAACTCTTGCAACAAAGCTCTACTTGCTTCTATTTCAAGAACAATTAAACTATGTTCTAAAACGCTTTCATGTTTCATTTTAAAACCAACTCTTTTGATTAAATCAAAATCTTTGTATCCAATGTGGTCGTCTTCAAACATTCTGTAACCACAATTTTTACATTCCAAATTTCCAAAAAGATTATTCCATTGGTTTACTCCCTCACAATTTAAACAACTTACTTTTTCTTTTCCTGATATACGATGACTATCGCTTAAATAATGATTATCGTGTGAATATCTAATTCCATTTGCTATTAGCCATAATGGGGTTACATAAATTAATTTTACTGACATTTATTTCTCCTTTTTTTTATTTAGAAGTTATTGTTTTTAATTTCGTTAAAACTTTTTCCTGTTATTTCTTTTATTACAGCATTTAATATTTCTGAATACAGCTTCTCAACTTCTTTATCTATTTCAATTTCAACTGAATAATTAGAATTCTTATCTTTAATTTTGTAAATAGTTCGTTCTGTATTTTTCGCATTCTTGAAAATTGAAATATAGCCGCCTTTGTAGTTGCCATGGAAATATATATTGAATTTTGTTTTTGCATATTTATCCCAAATGTTATTTAATTTATTTTCAATTTTTTTACTTAAAGAATATCTTTGACCAATCAATTTTACTACATTCATTTTTATGGTCCTTTAAAATTTAATCTTACTTCTTTGTTGGTTTTGTTTATAATAAGGACAAACTTTTTTATAAGGACAATAAACTTCGCATCTCATTTTAATGATGTTACCGTTGTTTAATTTTCTAATCCACAAATCCTTGCATTGCTCAGGATAAGAACCAACTTGCTCATGTGCTTCTATTTGTTCTACTATTTCATTAAATCTTTTTTCAATTTCTTTGTATGGTATTGGTTCTAAATCAATTATTTCATAATGTGGAAGAGAGCATCCATCTTTAATGTTAAAATCAGAACCATCTTTTAGAATTGCAAACAACTTAATATTGTAATCTAAACCAGTAAGTTCTTTCATTAAGTATCTATAAACGCTCAATTGCCAAATATAATGATGCGTTGGTTCTTTTTTTAATTGAGATATAGTGTATTGCTTAGTCACTTTAATATCATAAAGTGCTTTTTCTTCATTATCAACAATATCAATAGAGCCACTCAATGTCCAACCGTTTGGAAATTTTACTAAGACATCTTTTTCTATTTCTATTTCTGGTTCGTTTTTTATTAATTCCTGAATTCCTATGTGAACTAAAGAACCAATCGTTGACTGAGTAAAATTTTCATTAGGAATAACTCCATGTTTGTATCTTAACCATATTTGCAATAATTCATCTCCAAATTGAGAAGCACTTATTTGTTTTATATTTGGTTCACTGTTCCCTTGATATTGAGTTTTTTCAATAATTTTTTTAATTATCTTGTTCATTTGCTTATTCTCCTTCTAAATCAAATCTGCCTGAATTAAGAACGTCACATATTTTTTTAGCATCTTCTTTTGTTTTAAAATAAATGTCAGTTGGACTATAAATATGTTTTGTAGGTTTTATAGAATATATTTTATTTAGATTTCTAAAAATTACGAATTGTTCGAGACCATACACAAATTCATACCCTCTACTATCAAGACACTCTTGGTCTCTTAGAGCTAACAATCTTGTATATCTTTTTATTTGTTTTAATGCTTTTTTTGCCGTTTCTTTATCATTCCTAAACAATCCTATTTTATCTTCACAACCAATAGGCATGTTTTTAGAAACTTTACAATTTGAAAGGTCTATTAAGTATTTACACTCTTTTAATTCAGCCTTAGGTCTTGTTGGTATTTCAAATTTAATTTCATCCCAAAAAAGAGTTTGATTGCAAAACTGTTCTTTTTTTCCGTCAAGAGTAAAAGTTTCATATTGGTTATTATTAAAAAGGACCCCAATTGGATATGGCAAATTATACACTAATTCTTTAACTATACCCCATCCATGTTCAAAACTCCAAACTTTATCGCCTACTTTAATTCCATCAAAATAAGCCATTTTGTTCTCCTTTAACTATATTTTCTTTTTAAACTTGACAACACAGTTTTTCTTAACTCTTTTTCACTAATTGGCTCTGAAAGCATAGAATTAGCTTTATACAATTCTTCTTTTATTCTCTCATAAGAACCAGTTAAATCTCCTATAAAAGCTCCAAGTCTATATAAATTCTGATTTCTTACAGAAGGATAAGTATTGCTAATAAACCATTTAATCATACCTCCTATTCTACGATTAATTTCGTCAGTGTTATATTCGTTTTCATCAAATCTTTCTATTTGTTTTTCAATAATTTCTCTTACTTCCGTATCAGGCAAATACGGAGTAACATCGAACAACTCTCCTTGTTGGTTCTTAAATATTTGTGCGTTAGGATTTGTAAACCATAATCTGTCCTGATTTCTTGTAGAGATGTCATAAGAACCAACCTCTAATGCTTCGCATATGTTTGATATCAATTCTTTGTGTCTTTCATTATCAACGAAAAATTTTGATTTTGTAGGCAATAAAATTCTAAATCTGTCACACACTAATCCTCCTTTTTCTTTTTGATGAGATTTTGTCGTATAAATTAAATAAATGTAATCTTTTAACTTTTCAATGGTTTCTTTTAATGTAATTCCATTATCAACATCTATACCTATACAATTTTGACCTTCAATTGTTTTATCAGCTTTTCTCTTGCCATTTTCAAAATGAACAAGACAAAAATTTGATACTTTATCTGATTTAACTAATTTTTCCATTGATTGATTTTCTCCAAAAAATGGAATTTCCATGCTAATATATTCCGTTGTTTTTTCTTTCCTATCAACTTTAGGAATTGAAACGATAATTTTGTTCAAATCAGTAAGAGGCATTGGTTCTATTGAAAAAGTTTTTATTTTAGAACCATGAATTTTAAGAATTTCATTTTTTCTGTATGCATATTCTTCTACTAACTTAATATCTTCATTAAATGTCATTCTATTAAAAACATCGGATTCTAATATCTCTGATTTTGTTGCTTTGCCAAGTTTTTTGATTATTTTGTATATTCTTTTGTGTTGTGGTTCTACATTAAATAATTCTAAATTTGTCTTTCTTACACGCTTATAAAATTCATAAGCATACTCTACATCTTCATAAGAAATTTGTTCTTTTTGGTTTAACAAGGCATGTAATGCACTTAGTTTAAGCAATTTATCAAAAGAACCAATCTCTGCTCCAAATCTTTCATCCTCTTTATATTTGTTCGCAAATTCTACAAGTTCATAATTAATAAGCTCAAGATACTCTTCTGCATCTACCGTAAAGTGTAATTCAGGATAATTACCAGTCTTTATTATGTTTTTAACATGTTTATTGATGTAATCTCTCACAAAAGATAAATTTGGTTTTTCATAGAACTCAGAGTCCATTTTTATTTGTATATCAGTTGGTTCTTGATAATAAATAAATGACCTTCTATAAATACCAGAACCAAGTGCCTTTACAAAATATTCATACACTTTTTGGTCTCTTTTTAACGAAGTAGAGCTACCAAAAATAAGCATATTAGCTACTATTCCATATATATTGTCGTTAATAGAAGATTTTATTATTTTTCCTATAAATCTCCCATCATAAAGTTCTTTCATTACATTTAGATTGCTGTCTCTAATAACATCCATTATTTCTTCGTGGATTAAATTCAAAGAGCCAAAATAGCTTTTTGATAGAGCTAAAGCTCTTAAATATAGTCCTTCTTTTGTTCCTTCTATCGTGTTTTCAAAATTTGGAATATAGTTTTTAATATTTGTTTGAAAACCATCTATTGTAATTTCATCTTCTGAAGGATTGTGTGTATTTAGTTCATATCCTTTTTCTATCAATTTCTTATATCTAAAGTTTAAATCTTCTCCAAATAGTTTCTTGCATTGTTCATAAACAAAACTTTTTCCCGCACTACTTGGAGCTATTGTAATTCCAAAATAATTTATGTTGTAAAGTTTGTATTTATATTCAACTTTTGGTTGAACAGAACCAAGTAAAGATGAAAAAGTAAACCAAAAAGCGTTTTCTATAAGTTCTCTTTGAGAAACAAACCTTCCTTGCGAATTTATGTAGTTGATAATCTGACTAATCATTGATTATCCTTTTAATAATTTAGGATTGTCGTAAGCGTTTCCAATTATTTCAACAAATTCTTCTATGTCTTTGCCTAACCTAAATGGATTACAATTAGGCATGTTTATTGGATATGCTTTAAAGCCACATATATACTCATCATCAAATTCAACAAGACAAATATCTTGTTTTTGAGGCATTCTTTCATATAAAATAATATCTCCTTCATAAATTTCTTTACCATTTTTATCTTTTATTCCCGTATATTGACCAATACTAGTTGGCTCAATTTTAAATATATTTTCGTATTCTTTAAAACCAAAAACATTAGTATATATCCCAAAACATTCATAAATACCTATTTGTTCTTGTTTTGCAATATAAAATTTACTACCGCTTTGAATTAAATTTCCATAAATCCATTTATTTATTTCTTTTGAATATCCTCTAAATTTAATTTTTCTCATTTTTTTCCTTTTTTCTTCTAACTTAATCATCAGAACCAACAAATGGTTCTGATTGTTAAATTAGAATCATTTTTAAAGATCTCCATCGCCAATAAACATTACATTCTCCTTTTATGAAATTAGAATTGAATATCGTCAGTATTTGTATGACTATTACTTGATTGGTTATTTGTTTTTTCTTCAACAATAGGTTTTTTTTCAATTCTCTTAGCAAGTTTTTCTCTACATTCTTTATTATTAATACAACAAACATCAACAAGTTGTAAAGCTACACCATTAGAACCATCTTGTTTTTTATATTTTCTATGCCTTATACCAATGGTAACTTTTTTTCCAATAAGTTCTTTGAAAATTCCAACTTCTTTTTGTTGTCCAAAAATTTCTACATATCCTTTTTGTGGAATTAAATCAGTTACTCTTTTACCTATGCATTTAGCAATCTTATCAAGTAAGATGAGACCTGTGTAATATCCTCCTTTTGAATTTTTCGTTTGTCCGTCTTTATTTTTAATCATTCTTTGAACATCCCAACCTACAAGATTTATTTCTACATCATTAGGAAAAGTTCCACTTGAACCAACAAGTCCAAAGAATGTAGTTCCTCCTTGTGTTTTATCAACAAATATTTGCTCAATTGTAATATCATACACTCCTGGTTCTGGTAATTGAGACTCTCCAAAATTTGATTGTTCTTTTTCCTGTTCTTCCAATTCCGTAATGTTTACTTGTTCTAACCAACCCATTATTTAACTCCTTTAGCTATTTTTATTGATTCTTTTCTAAAAGTTTTAAACATTTTTTCAAGCTCTAATGTTCTTTTCCTACATCTTCTCATTGCACTTCTGTTACTTGTTTTTGGTAATTCTTTTTTTAATTCTTCAAGTTTTTCAATAATCTCTGTCACAAGAATTTCTAAGTTTTCATTGTTCATTTTTTCCTCCTTTCTTTTTATCTAATTTTATATCTAACAACTTAGCTAACCTTACATCGTCTTTAACCATAATATAATCATTATCATACGAAATAGCTAAACATTCTCTTATCTTTGCTTTAATTTCTTCTTCTTTAATTTTTAAAACTAATTCAAGCATTTCTTTATCCATTTAAACTCCTTTCAATTTTTTGTTTAATTGTAAGTTTTATTTTTCTACAATCCTTACATTTGACCTCCTTAAAAACATTTAAAATTCTTTTCTTTTCTTCTTTAGCTTCAATTAAAGAACCAAATACTCCTATTGAGAGTTGGTTCATGTAAAGAACAAAGTAACTTTTCATGTTACCTCCTAAAACCAAACTTTATTCTTTATTTAATTTTCTTTGATATTCTTCAAGTTCCATCCATGCTTTTATTGCTTCTTCGTCATCATCAAAAACTCTAACTACCCATTTGTTTTTCAACCAACCAAACACATAATAGAACCAAGCGTTTTCTTCTTTTAATGGATGAAAACAACTTGTTCTTGTTTTAGTTGGTTCTTTATCTAATCGTTTAAATTGTTTTTTTAGATACTGTTTATGCTCATAAGGAATTCTGTTTACATCTAATTCAATCTTTTACCTCCTTTTGTTAAATATTACAATTTTGTCTTAATTCTCTTAATATTTCTTCTTTTTCCTCTCTCCATTTAATTAAACTTTCTGCTTTCTTTGCTAAAACATCAATATTTCTAACTCTGTCTTCTATTTCATCAATTGAATTAACTTTAATTTTAATGTCTGATATGTCTCTTGTTTTAATGTTTAAATCAAATCTTAAACCTTCTTCAACTACTTCATACACATCATCTTTACTCCATTTTTTATTAACCAAAATATCTTCTGGTTTATTTTCATCAAGTTCTTTTAATCTTTTAAGTTTATTATTAATTTCATCAATCTCTTTCTCAAGAACCTTTTTAACAAAATTTATTTCTTCTACCGTTGGTTCTTTTTTAGCAAAAACTAAATCATTAAAAACTACTAACGATTGTCCACATTTTGTTTTTATAGCCAATTTTCTGTCATCAGTCATATCAAAATGTAAATCTTTATCTATTAAAAGATTGTCTAATTTTGCTCTTAATTTAATACTCATTTTATTCTCCTTTTATTTTGTTAATAATTTTTTGCATATCATACAATTCTTCAGTATCTTTAATTACATTAGGAATTCCAAAATCTTTTAATCTGTTTTTTCCTATACTGTCCTCCGTTGGTTCTGATATAAGAATTCTATGTCCTTCACTATCTACAACCAAATGTCCCACAAAATCAAAGTAACTTGGTATCATCATCTTAAACTTATTTGCCTTATACATAGGAAATTTTTTAAGAGTTCCTCCATCAATTATGTCTTCTTCAAGACATGTAACAATTATATTTTTATTTAATTGCAAAATATCTTCAAGTCTTTGTCTTGATACCGTATCGAAGTCTCCCCATAATTTCATGCTATCTTTTTTATCAGGATACATTTTTGATAATGCTACAAATAGCATTTCTCCGTATCTTGTTAATGAGTCAATAACAATGGTTTCATATTTTGTATCTTCTTTAAGATATTCTAATACTTTTCTAAATTCTCCCGCATCATTAATTGGAACAACATCTATGTCTTTATTTTTTACGGACGCACTACCTTTTTCTAAATCAAGAACTAATGCATTCCTTACGGAACCTGCAAGATATGTTTTTCCAATTCCAGATTTTCCAAAAAGAAGTGCTTTTAAGTTTTTTGCGATTAAATCTTTAGGTTTAATTGGTTTTATCATGTTTCCTCCTTATCTTTTTTTTTAAAAGCTCTAAATCATAATATCTATCAATCTCTTTTAATTGATATTCTAATTCTTCAATATCCAAACCAAGCAACAATTCTTCAAGCAATCTTTCTTTACCAATTAATTTTTCAATTTCTTCTGCAATACTCAATAATTCTTCTCTTATCATTTTTTTTGCTCCTTTTACATTTTTCTATTTCTTCTTGTAAATCTCTAATCAAATAAGAAAAATATTCAATGCAATCAGTCATATCATCAAACAATTCATCAATACCTACTTCATACACTCCAACAGTTTTTTCTTCATATTCATCTATTCTTTCATGATATTTTATTGGTATTATCATTTCAAGGATAAAAGAGTTTTGGTTTCTTTTGATTAATTCAGAAATGATTGTATCTCTTTCTTCTTTAGCCCTTTCAATGGCTTCATCATAATCTTCCGTGTTCACGACAAAGTGATATTTTTCGTTCATTTGTTCTCCTTTTTATATCTCCATAATGAAGTGATTACATCATAATCTTTATAATCATAAGTTATTGCAATAACATTTTGTGCAACAATTTCCACTTCATATCCTTGGCTAACCCATTGTCTTATTTTTTTCTGAGTATCTGAAACGGATTCACACATACAAACAAACTCTTTTTTCATTTGTCTTCCTCCTTTTGCTGTTTGAGTTTTAATTTATACAATCTATATTGTTCGACCAAATCTGGTATTTTCCTGTTCTTTACTTTCCTATAGTTAATAACGATTTGTGGATTAACCATATATTTGTCTTTTGATATTTTTACAATCAAATCTTCTCTTTCAAGAGCTTTTAACCATCTATATAATGTTCTTATGCTTATGTTCAGTTCAGAAGTTATCCTTTCTTTATCTATTTCAACAATGTTTTCTTTGTTCATGTATCTAAACAGATATTCAATCAATACCATTTCTTTTAGTTTAAAAGCATTAAATAAAGTTAAAAACAAAGAATACTCATTCCCTAATTTAGAACCAACAAGTGTGAACTTACAATGATATGGTTCAGAATAGTAATGCTTTCTTGGTTCTTTAATAACAACCGTCTTACCTATTAGGTCAGTTGGTTCTACATATTCAACTTCATATTTCATTATTCCGTCTTCCTTCTTTCTTTTGTCCTTTTGTGACACATTATAGCACATTTTTATGATTTTGTGTCACCCCGTGTCACAAAAAATCTTGTAAACTACCGAAAATACGAAACTTTAAAATGAGTATAATATATATATTATACTCGACTATTCTTTTATCGTCCATTTATATTTTTTTTCATGTATTTTTCTATATTCATTAAAAGTTTCCAAATACAATTCATCTAAGAACCAATCAAACTTTGTGTAACGCTTCATAGGTTTTTTAAACAAATATAAATCAAATATCAATTGTGCTAATAAAAATTTCAATGTTTTCATTTTTTGTTTCCTTTATCTTTCTATTTAAATGTATTCTTCATAGAACCAATTACCGTTAAACTTGTGTAGTGAAAAATTAAGTATCTCTACTGTTGAGATTTACCTTTTTATTTTGTTTCTTATTTTTCTAACCAGTTTTGGTTCTCTTAAAGGGAAAAACCATAGATAAATTGATACTAATGCCGAAGCTATCATACCAGTAGCTAAACCACTATATGTCCCTGCCGTAAGGAATACTATAATTCCTAAGAGTAAAAGGTCAATTAGTGCATTTAGAACCATAAATTCTCTAAGTTTGTGTAGAATAATCAACAAATTAAATGCCATAAATACGCCACTTATTATTATCATCATTGGTTCTCTCCTATTGTGTGTAGTTTTTACATTAGTTATGCGTAAGCATAAAAAAAATTAAGTTAAGGCTTAAAGCCCTAACTTGTCTAAAAGTTCTTCTTTAGTAATAGTCTCTACCATTGGTTCTATTTCTTTGGTAGTAATTGAAAAGTATTTGAAATCTTCACTGAACCAGATTTTACTCATTGTTGTTTCAGTGTCGTTAATCATCCATTCAGAGCTGTAACCGTTAGCAAATGGTTGTAAAGAAACATTGTAAGTTTCAAGTAGTTCTACTATGGCTAATCCTACGATTTCGTTAGGTAATTTAATTTTTAGTTTTTCATTAGGAAACAATGGAATGCTGTATTCTCTGATACCTAAGTCTACTCCTGCTTGTTCGTTCCATACGCTTACTACTACTTTTAGATTATCGTCATACAAATCACAAAATACTCTAAATCTGTTTCCATCTACAATACTTTCTTTTACTATATCAGAGCTCATTGGTTCTGAACTTAATTCTCTTACAAAGAAATCTCTTAAGTTGTTTACTTTACTTACGCTTCTTTTTACTACTTTCATTTTCACTCCTTTTTTTTGTTTTTTTATTTGCAACCACTACTACAAACTACCTACACTACACAAAATTCGCCTTTCATTTAGTAAAGGCGAATTCTCTGATTTTATAGACTTTGTATCCTAATTTTTTCATTAGTCTCACTTTTCCGTTTACCACTATGCGTTGGTTCTTATGATTTACTATGTAGTAAATCATCTTTAACTCCTTTAAGTGTTTTTTTCATTTCATGAGAAATGAATGAAAAAACACAAAATTCATTCACAAGAACCAACACTCAGAACCAACACAAAAAGAATTCTTTTTTCTTTGACACAGGGGGAGGGTCAAGGTTTTAGAGAGAGTGGGTAGTTAGTTTAACCCCCACAAAATTTTATATCACAAATTTTTATATTGATTTTCGGCTTATGTCTTTTCAATGACTAAGGAGAGAGAATGAAACCGAGAGGAAAAAGGAGCTAAAACCTCTCATGAAAATTGTAGTATAATTTTCTATACGAAACAAGTAAAAAAGGAGATTGATAAATGGATATAAAGAAAAGACTTGAGAATGCTTCGTTGGTTCTAAAGCAATTTAACGAAGAAGATTATTTAGAACCAAGCGAATTAGTTAGCATTAGCGAAGATACTGGAGTGAATGATTTAAGTAAAATAGCAAAGACTATTATTTACATAAGGAAAAGATTTAACGAAGGAGCTTCAAGATATGAGGCTTTTAAAAGTGCTTTCCCTGAAAGATGTGTCGTAACGGATACTGATGCTCCTCTTGGTTCTAAAGATAAAAAAGTAGGAGATGAACTTGGTAGAACAACGATAGAGCTTAAAGCCAAAAGACTTGAAAACTCTAAATTGTATAAATACATAGTATCTACATTACATACTTCTTTATATGTTACATACGCACTTGATAGGATGAAAGTGTTAGATTTATCCCTTAAAAAGATTTTTGATGAAAGAACCAAGGATAGAGACAGGATTGAATATATGAAGGTATTTTTGCAAGAAACCAGAAAACCTGAAAAGGCTCAAGAACTTGAACTTAATGTAAACATTCAAAATAATGATGTAAGCATTGTTCAAATTGAGGATAAACTTGATAAAATAGCGAGTAGGCTTCAAGGGTTAGATGCAAGTAAAGTAATAGAGTTATCTTCAAAAAAAGAAGGATAAAGATGATTAAGGGTGAACAAATGAAGCATATAAATGAGTTCAATATAGCGGATTATATAGTTGTAGGTTTCTCTCTTTTAGCTTCTGGGATTGGTTCTTTTGTAAGAAGAGACTTATCTTCCTTTTCAATTAAAAGAAAACTCACGGTGTTAGTTATAGACCTCGTTGGTTCTGTTTCGATAGGTATTACCGTTTTTTTGCTTGTGTATGGCTGGACAGGAAACATGATACTAAGTGCTGGAATAGCCTCTGCGTTTGGACATATAGGAACTAGAGGCGTATATCTCATGGAACTTATGATAGCCGATAAGCTAAATTCTGAAGCTATGAGAAGAGCCGTAGAAGAGTATTACAACAAAGAGAAAAAGAGATGAATGAAATCTATTTCTTTGTATATTATAGCACTTTAAGCATAATAATAGGAGTATGTATTTCCGTATATATCATCAAGGAGCAATAATGGATGCTTTAGTTACGGTATTATTAATAGCGATATTAGTTTTAATCTTACAGATAGTATATTTAAGTTTATCATAAAGGAGTGATAAATGAGCTTTTCATTTGGTAAAACATCTCTTAAAAGACTTGAGGGAGTTCATCCTTCATTACGGTTGGTTCTTGAAGACGCAATTAAGATTAGCAAGGTAGATTTTGGGATAGCTTCTGGCGTAAGAACCGCTG
>Ga0256837_1000249_pt1 | contig 47879 bp, 44 predicted proteins | sample 4562384metaG_FD_185976 | JGI IMG/M metagenome (GOLD analysis project Ga0256837, IMG submission 185976) | Hydrothermal vent microbial communities from Guaymas Basin, Mexico - 4561-384 | ecosystem: Environmental > Aquatic > Marine > Hydrothermal vents | place: Mexico: Guaymas Basin | collected... | reverse complement strand
TGTTGTCCCACTAAACGCATTCATACTACCTTTACTTACATCGAAGAACTCTATTACTACTCCCTCGTTCGCTACTGGTAAGTTTGTTGTATTATCCTCTAAATATACCTCTAACACTGACTCTTGTAAGTTCGCTGTTATCGATACATTACTCTCTGGATATACACTTAATACATAGTTGTCATATTTTGGATCGCTTACTACTGTTGTATTAAAGTCTATCTCTAAAGTATCATTTACATCTGTTGATCCACTTAGTTTAAATACTACATTAAACGCTGTTGCACCTGAAATGTCTGCTGGCGCCGTATAGTTAAACGCTATGTGACCATTTGTATCTGTTGCTGCACTAAATGTATTGAGTGTCCCTTTTGTGTTATCAAAGAACTCTACTATTACACTCTCACCTGACACTGGTAAGTTTGTTGTATTATCCTCTAAATATACCTCTAACACTGACTGTTGTGCTCCTGATGTAATTGTTACATTACTCTCTGGGTATGCTGTTAATACATAGTTGTCATATTTTGGATCTACTGCTGGTGGTGCTGTAAAATCTATTGTCGCATAGTCTGTATTATTTACATCTGCACTCAGTTTAAATGTAATATTAAAGTCATTCGCAGTTGATATATCCGCTGGCGCTTTATAGTTAAACGCTATGTGACCATTTACATCTGTTGTCCCACTAAACGCATTCATACTACCTTTACTTACATCGAAGAACTCTATTACTACTCCCTCGTTCGCTACTGGTAAGTTTGTTGTATTATCCTCTAAATATACCTCTAACACTGACTCTTGTGAGTTCGCTGTTATTGATACATTACTCTCTGGATATACACTTAATACATAGTTGTCATATTTTGGATCGCTTACTACTGTTGTATCAACAAGAAGTGTTATATTTACATCTTTTTGTTGATTATTATCCATCTTAAAAGTCAATATAGTACTATTATTATCAATAGTAGATAAGTCACTTGGTGAAGTATAATTAAAAGTAGCATGTCCTGTACTATCTGTAATCGCACTAAATGAGCTTATACTACCTACAGAACCATTGAAAAAATCTAAAAGGATTGTCTCATTTTCAGCAGGTCTATTTTCATCACCTTGTAGATAGATATCTATCACATGAGACTCTAATCCACTACGAATAGTAATGTTACTATCAAGTGTAGTAATATCATAATTAGTATAATTAATATCATCTACTCTCTGAATAAAATTCACTTTTACAGGAGCAGTAATATTTTTATCATTTTGCATAGTAATATTAAAATCAAATGCTGTATTTTCTAGACCTGAAATATTATCAGGAGCTATATATGTAAAGGTTGCATAATTCGTAAAATAACTTGTAGATATCGCATAATAATCTGCCATACTTCCTTTTTTTGTGTCAAAGAAGTCTGCTACAAGCTGTTCATTAACAATGATATCACCATTTGCATCTAAGATATATACTTTAAACTCTTTTGAGTCATTCTCTTTTTTCACAATAAAGTCATTTGGAATAACTTTTAATGAATATCCTGTATAGTTATTATCAGCAGGAAAGGTTACTGTTACTGTTTCATAAATATTTTCTGTTGCTTCTAAAGCAATTCTAAAAGTATGTGTTGTTCCTTTTAAGGTTTTCAAGTCAGCAAGTTTTTCCGGAGCAGTATATACTAGTAAATTATGATTTAATCCACTAATCTCATAAGAACCAATTGAAGTGTTAAAATCAACGACAGCGATACTTGGTGTAGCACTAATTACATTATGTGCTTCATCATAAAGTGTTGTATCTATTGATACTGATTCTCCTGCATTTGTTATACTAAAAGCATTATTACTAAGAACAAGGCGTTTTCCTGTATAAGCAAGCACAGCTTCGATTGCTATACCTATTTTTCCACTGCTAGTTTCTGCATTTGCTGCTATATAAACCTTCTCACCACGAAGAGCAGGATCATAAACAACTTTAAATCTTAGGTTACCATTTGCATCAGTTTCATAAACACCATCAATTGCTTGAACATTTGCAACAGCTATACTATCTGTACCATTGTTGGTAAAAACTCTCTTTTCATTTCCGATAACATATTTTAGACTAATTGATGAGTTATCATCTAACTCATCAGTAAGATTTAAATCTACACCAACTGACTCTATTTCCCAGTTTCCAAAAAAGTATTTATTTGTTTGATTTTGAGATGCTAAAACGATAAGTCTATCTGAAGAAGCTTCAACATCTGAGAAGTTTTGTGTTGCATCTGCAAATGTTGCATTTGCTCCACTTACTAGTTCACCTGTTCCATTTACGTCTGTTAACGATGAGTGTTTGATACCATTTACTAATGTTGGATGAATTACAGTACCTGTATTTACAGGGTTACCAAACTTATCTACAGCATGCACAGTATAATAATCTGTATATGTGTTAAGTACAGGATCATTCTCTGTACTTGCAAAAAACATTGAGATAGATGAAAGTTCACCAGAGTTAATAACTACCGGAAAACTATTTGTAATGGTTACATTATTTTCACCATCAAAAATATTAGCAGTAACATCTAACACTACAACTGAAGCTTGTTGTTTAGTGTATATAGAGAAACCTTGTTCTGCAGTTTGCTGGAAAGTTATACTATCTGCATTTTTATCATTTGCATCAAAATAAATTTTATCACCATAACGAGTAGTTACATTTACATCATATACATACCAACTTTTTATAAGTTCAGTTGGTGTTTTTGACTTAAAGATAGAGAGGTATGCTTGTCCTGAACTCTCAACAGCGATATCATCATCTTGTGTTAAACCTATTTCATATAAATCACTATTTAAATTTAAGCTTTTTTCATAAGAAATCGTTAAATTATGCTCTTGGAGTGTGTTAATATCTCGAAAAAGGATTGTTCTGTTGTCTAGGTTATCAATATTTGCTGGTGATGTAAAGTTTACATCTGCATATCCATCTTCATTTGTAGTAAGTTTTAGGGTATTAAATGAACCGTAATCTATACCGTCTTTACTTGGTTGTTCTATTACTATTTCAGTAGAAACACCAATTCTATTTGCATCAAGAGTCAATATCTTTATAATATTATTCTGATCTGACTTTAGAACTTTAATAGTATCTGGAAGTAATGAAATTTCATGTAATACACCTGTAGTATCTTGTAATACTGTAAATGATATATCTGATGGTAAATCAGTTCCATTAATACTTATAGTAACATTATAGTCAGAACCATCAGCGAGCAGTGTCTCAGGAGCTGTGTAAATAAAACTCGCATGTCCATTTTCATCTGTAACAGCGGAAAATTTATCCATTGTCCCATTTGATCCAGAGAAATATTTAACTAGTAAAGTTTCCCCTTCTGCTGGACGAGAACTGTTGTTTTCCACATAAACATCTATAATCTTTTCTTGAAGAGGACGTGTTATATTTGCATTTTTAGGAATAGTAGAGAGTGAATATCCGGTGTAATCTTTCGTTGTTCCATTTAAATTAAAACTAACAGGTCTATATTTTACATTATTTATATCACCACGTAATTTAAATGTCATATTAAAATCATCTGAAGCTGTAATATCCGCTGGTGCTTTATAGTTAAATACAATGTGACCATTTACATCAGTTAATCCACTAAAACTATTTATAGTCCCTTCACTTGAATCAAAGAACTCGATGAATACACTTTCGGATGCTACAGGTAATCCTGTACTATTGTTTTCTAAGAAAACTTCAAGAACAACTTCTTGTTCATTTGCAATTATTGATATATTATTTTCTGGAAATATATTTAATTCATAGTTATTATATTTTGGATCAACAGCATGTGGTGTCTCAAAGTTTAAATTAAGATCTACATTCGCCCCTGTTTTTGCATCATAAATATTTACTTTAATTGGATTTGCAATACCTTTTGCATTAAGTGCAGCAATCGTTGCTTCAATATCAGGAACACCCTGATAATTAAAAGTAACTATTCCTTTTTGTACATCTAATGTTGCAGGAAGAATACCTATATTAATATTATTGTCTAAAATATCTTGAGGATATTTTATATTTAGTTCTACATCTATATCAGTTGTACTTTGGTCAGTGTAAGCTTGAAGTATTAAGTTTTCAACTTGAGAAGAGCTATTAATAGTTAAATTAGCATCTGAAAGTGTTAATGTTTTCAATACAGGATCAGTTGAAACATAATCTCCTGTTAAATTGAAGTCTATATAGAGACTAACATTAGCATCAGCATTTTTTGTATCATAAAATCGAAACTCTACCCGTGTTCCATTGATATCCGTAATATCATTAGGAGCTGTATATACGAAATGTACTCGCCCATCAACTATTGTTGCTGTGCCTGGGTCCATAGAACCATAAAAAACATTATTATTTATAAATTCTACTGGATATTGAAAAGTAATTGATCCTTCAGTATTAGTCGAATTACTTGAATTAAATGCCATGATAAAAATATCTTTAGTTGAACCACTTCCAGTAACTGTTATAACATTCCCGTTTACGATTGCCAACTTTTTAGTATCAGTAGTTGCATTAATATCAATAGGAGGAAGTGTTGTGTTTTCATCAGGATTTGTGTTATCTACCGGTGCATCACTATTGTTCCCCTGACAACCACTAAAAGTAAATGACAGTATTAGAAAAAAACTGAATAGAAGTAACTTAAAAATTTGCATAATAATCCTTATATGTAATACATGAATCTATAATTATAGCTATAACCATTTAAAGTTATCTTTAATTATAAACTATTTGATGGCTTTTGCACAGACATAGGCACTAGAAAAGGCCCATTGAAAGTTATATCCACCTAGTTCTCCCGTAATATCGACCACTTCACCAATAAAGTAAAGCCCTTTTACTTTTTTTACCTCTAAAGTCTCAGAGAGTAACTCCTCACTTACTACACCACCTCTACTCACTTCAGCTTTTGTAAAACCAAAATTTCCAGCGGGAGAAAAAGAGTAGTTTTGTAGTTGTTTTAGTTTTATTAAATCTTCATTTTGAAGTTTCTTTCCTACTTTATCTTCTAAATTTACAGCGACTAACAGAGCTTTCGCTAAACGTTTAGGTAATTTTAAAAGTGTTGAGAGTTGTTTAGCACTACTTTTTAGTTCTCCAAAACTACCTAGATTTGGAATAAAATCTATACTTATCAAACCTTTTTTCCAGTATAGTGAGGCAGAAAGAACAGCTGGGCCACTTATACCCTTATGTGTAAAAAGCATCTCTTCTTTAAGTAGTTTTTCTCCTACTGTTATATGTACATAACAGCTTAATCCACTAAGCTCTTTCATCCAAAACTGCTCTTTTTGAACAGTTAAACCAACGAGTGCAGGAGTAAACTCTTTCACTTTAAGCGCAAAGCTTTTAGCTATATCTAGTCCTATCTCACTAGCACCAATATTTGTAAAACTTTTACCCCCTGTTGCAATTACAACTTTTTCTGCATAAAACTCTCCGTTTGATGTCTCAACACAAAAAAGTTCATCATTTTTATCTACTTTTAGAACTTTTGTTTGTAATAAAAGTTCTGCATGCTTAGATGCCCTTTTAAGTAGTTCAATAATATCTTCAGCACTATTCTCACAAAAGTAGTAACGGCCTTTTCTTATCTCCAAAGGTACTCTACTCCGTTCTAAAAAATTTAAAAGTGACTCTTTTGAAAATCGTTTTAAAACACTATTTACTAAAGTACTATCCCCATCAAAATTTTCTGAATCCACTGAAACATTCGTAATATTACACTTACCACCACCTGATATCTGCAGTTTACGAGCAACCTTATCATTTGCATCAATAATTAATACACTCTTTTTCTTTCCTAAATTACTTGCACACATAAGCCCACTAGCCCCTGCACCAAGGATAATAACATCATATTTTTTCATGAGAGAAGTATAGCTATATTTATATCAAAAAGGAGTAAAGGAAAGGTATTACAGAATTTTAAAAACTAAAGATTTTTTAGGAGAGAGCTTACATAAGCCAAGTGACTGAGTAAATCATCCGAAGATGTATGGCACTAAATGCCAATACCCCCCTCGCTCTAGGTACCCCTTGAGGGTAAAAGCGAAAGTGGGGTATAAGAAAAACTAGTTTTTAGATGTGTCTACTATTTTACCTGCAGAGATCCACGGCATCATTTCACGAAGTTTGTTACCTGTAACAGTAATTAACTTAGTTTTGTCATTTGTACGCTCAGCATTCATACGAGGGTAACCTGCTTGACCTTCTAAGATAAAGTCTTTTGCAAAACGACCATCTTGAATTTCAGTAAGGATATCACGCATAGCTTGTTTAGACTCAGCATTGATAACACGTTTACCAGAAACATAGTCACCATACTCAGCAGTGTTAGAGATAGAGTATCTCATATCAGCGATACCACCCTCAAACATTAAGTCAACGATTAGTTTAAGTTCGTGAAGACACTCAAAGTAAGCTAACTCTGGTGCATAACCAGCTTCAGTCAGTGTTTCAAAACCAGCTTGAACTAGTGCAGTTGCACCACCACAAAGTACTGCTTGCTCACCAAAAAGGTCAGTTTCAGTTTCATCTTTGAAAGTTGTCTCGATGATAGCAGTACGACCACCACCAATAGCAGAAGCATAAGAAAGAGCTAACTCTTTAGTTGTTCCTGAAGGATTTTGACCAACAGCGATAAGGTCAGGGATACCACCACCACGAACAAACTCAGAACGAACAGTGTGACCTGGAGCTTTTGGAGCAATCATAGTAACATTGATGTTAGCAGCTGGTTGAATACGACCATAGTGAATGTTAAAACCGTGACCAAAAGCGATAGTTGCACCATCTTTAAGGTTTGGAGCGATTTCATTGTTATAAATTTCAGACTGATTTTCATCTGGAAGAAGAATCATTACTACGTCAGCTTTAGCTGTAGCTTCTGCAACTGTAAGTGTTTCAAAGTTTTTAGCTTCAGCTTTCGCCCATGAAGAACCATTCTTACGAAGACCAACAACAACATTAACTCCACTATCTCTTAAGTTTTCTGCGTGTGCGTGTCCTTGAGAACCAAAACCGATCATTGCAACTGTTTTGCTTTTGATTAGGTCTAAACTAGTGTCTTTATCATAATAAACATTTAATGCCATTGTATTTCCTTGAGTAATATTAAGAGTTTTCTCTTAAAAAATTTGTGGCATTATACTCAATTTTTGGTAAAACTTTTATTAGTTTTAGCTTATATCATTCATAAAACTTATTAGTTTAAACTCATACTCTGTATAATACGACTATTAAACTATAAATATAGAGGAACTAATATGAAAAAATTCAACCTTTTTAAAGAGATAATCACTGCAAAAAAACCAGAAGTGATTCAAGCGATAAACTCGGGAAAAACATTTGCTATAAACTATAAAGGTGAGATTAAAAACCCTCCTTATGCTGACAAAGAGATCCTAATATTTGAAGGAAAACACACTTCTAAACCAGTAAGTGCTCTCATTCCACCGACTCCTATCAAAATAGCTGATGTGTTTGGTAAAAACTACCAAATCGTAGAAGATGATGAACGTGTACTTATAAAAGCATTTTCAAACTGGCAAGAGCTCATTGGCCTTAATACTCCAAGATCTTCATATGATGACACAACAGCAGATGGTGTTGCAGAATTTTCTAATAAAGAGTTGGAGAACATTGGTTGGCTTGCAACTGAATTTAATATAAACTATAGAAACATTGTAGAAGAGCTTGAAGCTAAATGTGAAGGTATCACACTCTGTATCGAGCAAGAAGAGCCACAGTATCAGTTTAGTGGTTTAGGTTTTATCTTTGATGATGAAGAGGCACAAAAAGTTATCTTTGAATTTGCTAAAAAGCATGTAGCCCATATGATAGAGACACATGAAGACTTCAAAAAAGATCTTTTAACAGATGATGAAAAAGAAGCTGCCCAATTTTTTGGTCTCTTATAAGGTTATAAGTTGTCCATCAACAAACAAAAAATAAGTATAGAGCATAAGTATAGGGGGAGTATAGAACTTCCAGATAATGTTGAAGCAAAAAATGTTTTTTTCCGTGCAAAACAGGCCTATGCAAATCATGAGAAGATGAGTGTAAAAATTGTCTTTACAAATGCAAAACTGCAAAAACTTAAAAAATATCAAAAAGGCTCTTCCGAGGATGAGTTAGAAAATCTCAATCTCTATATAGAGATGGGAGAGATTTTAAACTTTAATGTCACTGATGCTATAAAACTAAAAGACTCTATTCTTTTTATAAATGACCATGCACATACTAGTTTTAACATCACAAAACGACTTAAACTCATAAATAAAAAGCATAAAACAAAAGCAGATAAAAGCTACCTTTTTTGGGATATAGAAAACTTTTCAAGTATCAGTTCTATCTTTAGTGACATAATTGATAAATATGAGATTGAAGATGAAGATATTGTATTAGCAGCAAATCCTGACTCACTCTATCTCAAACGTGCAGAATGGGAAGCAAACCTTTATGACTATGGTAAAACACTCAACTCTTTTGACTTTATTAAATGTAACCATGGGAAAAATGTAGCAGATGATGTACTCTTAAATAAGTTTATCGATGCAAAGCTTACCAATGCAAATGTATTTATTTTAACCTTTGACCGTGAACTCAAAGAACGTTTTACTGATGTCACACATCAAACGAACAACCTTTTTATAATGGGAAAATAAGACTATGAGAGAAGTGTTTCCTCTGGCTTGCCAAGGTAGTATCCTTGGGCATAGTCAATGCCCAACTCCTTAACAATCTTAAAAATCTCTTCTGAGTGAACAAATTCTGCAACTGTCTCTTTACCTAACTTTCTTGCAAAAATAATAATTGTTTCAACAACGAGTCTAGCATTTTTGTCTGTATCAATATTTTTAATTAAACTTCCATCTATTTTCATAATACTCGAGCGCATCGTTGTCATATGCTGAAAATTTGCAAAACCTGATCCAAAATCATCAATGGCAATACAAGCACCAACAGAATAGACCTCTTCAATAAAATCATACACTTGTTGCGAATCATCATTCTCTTGTGTCTCTAAAATTTCTATGGTAAGTTGTGAGGCAATTTTATACTCTTTAATTTTAGTAAAAAGATACTCTCTTGTCTTCTCATCTAAAATATCACTAAATTCAAGATTAATACTGAAATTAATTCTATTTTTTCTAAAAAATGAAAATGTTTTGTCAATCATAATTTTAGTGATATGAGAATAGAGTTTTATCTTATGACTAATCTCTAAAAATTGAAAAGGAGAAAGAACATCATTCCCTTTTTTCAATCTTACTAGTGCCTCATATTTAACAACATCACCTGTTTTCAGATTCACCATTGGCTGAAAGTAAGGAACTATATTATCATTATTAATTGCATTTTTAATAGTATTAGCCATATGTATATTTGCCTCATATTTTTTTGCTAACTTTAGGTCTTCAGTAAATATCATAAAGTTTTTACCAGCCCGCTTTGCAAGTTTAAGAGTCATATCCGCATTAGCTAAACCTGTTTGTTGCTCATTGATTAAAGCTGCTGCAATAGTTACAGATACATGAGCATGGTGCTCTTTATTTACTACAAACTCTGCAGCTTCAATAAAATCTATATATTTTTTAAGCTGTTCTTCTATCATAAAGCCTATAGGATTTTCTATGATAATTGCAAATTCATCAGACGGAAGTTTAAACACTTCAGCAGACTTATGTAGAGTTAATGATATAAGAACCTCTGAGAGTTTTATTAATACTTTATCCCCTATTTCATGACCATAAAAATCATTAATAGTTGTAAAATCATCTATATTTATCAGAAGGATCACTTTACCAAGACTCTTTGGTATACGCTGCATAAGGCTAAGTCTATTAGGTAAACTAGTAAGCTTATCATAGTATGCTTGCTGATATATAAACTTAGAACTTTCCTCAATCCTTTTTTCAAGATTTTGGTTCAACTCTTCTAGCTCAAGGGAGACCTTATTCGCGAGATGTGCAATTACATGTTCAGAATCAACACCTATATGCTGTGCACTAAGAGTACTAACATTATCAATATCACTCACAAGTTGTTCTTTATTCTCACTCATAGCAAGAAGTGTCATGGTCTCATTTAAAAGTTGGTTCTCCCCTTGAGAATGAAAAAACTCCCCATAAGTAAAAAATCCAGAAACCATCCCTATATGAGAAAGCATCGCCAACTCTTCACTCATATACTCATTCATAAATCTTCTCCGTGCCATACAAGAGTAAACAAAAACTGCTTCTGATTTATACTTCATTCTATCAAGCATTTTTCTTACATGATAATCACTATTTTTTAAAATTGTCTCAATACTACCAACTCCGAAGCGAACACGATCACCCTCATTAATATTACCTGCGAAGGTTAATGAACCATCTTCATGCTTATGTAGAACTGCTCGTCCAACAGAGATACCAGCTCTCTCAAATATAAGAGGAAACTCTATACCAACTTGAGGTAGTTGTGCTGCTAATTCATTTCCCATATATTTTGCATAAATGTCTACAGCTGTCATACCATCTATCTCGTAAACTCTGTTTTTTACAGACTTTGTAATAGACATCTCTTTACCAATAGGCATCCAATCAAAAGTATAATTAGTAGCAACATTTAAATTTTTACTATTTAAAGAGACACCTACAGCACCTTGTGAAGTACATAAATGAGCATTAAAAACAAATGTTTCTGTAAGTTCTCCATTATCAGCAGCTAATCCTCCTGCTAACACCACATCATCTGAAACATATGTAATACCCTTTACAAACTCTTCTCCATTTGTATATATACCATCAGCAAAACTGATTATTGCTTGAGTATCATTTTGTAGAAGATTTTTAGCTAATAGTTCCCCTGTTTTAAAACTATCATTAAAACATTCTACATGCTTAATAAAAGTACTTTTTAATGTAGTATCTTCAAAAAGTGTAAAGCTAACTACATTTTTACTGTTAATATAAACTTTTTCACCATCAATTATTCCATCTGTTGTCGTCCCAATCATTACTGATTGTGGAAAGTACTCTTTAAAATAGCTTTGTATCTCTTCTATTTTTTTAATTTCTGAACTCGCACTAAAAACCTGTATAAGTGTTTTTGGAGTATCTTTAACAGTTGAAGGGAGCATCTCTTGAAGTTCATCAAGGGAACTGAAACTAAATGTAAAATTTTTCATGTTGATTATTTTAGCACAGTTCTATCAATCCTTTTCTTAAACAGAAAAAAACAGACTATTAAAGATGAAAAAAATAGAAAATAGTATAGGTTGATGTATTAAATATATCACTAAAGAGTGTTTTCCTAGATAAGAAAAAAATCTATTTACTACTGTTTTCCTCTGAAATATTTCCCGATCAAAGAGTTTTATCTCTAAATGAAAAGAGGCAAAAGATATACCTAAAAGAAAAACACCAAACCAAGGAATAATATTTGCTAAGTCTTCTGTATATGCAACTGGTAAATGAAGGGGAATGTATAAAAGATTAAAAAGCCAATGCATATTTAAAAAAGAGAAGTTAAACCCTAGTAATATGATTACTCCAATAAAAAGAGAAATATATTTATGTCTAATAAAAAGCAATCCTACTATTGAAGAAAATAGAAAGAAATGAAGTATTCCAAAGTAGATCCATGTATTTGGGAACTGTGAATAACTCCCTATACTTACAAGAGAAGAAGCAAGTGCTAAGGTAAATACTCTTTTAACTACTTTTTTCCAATTAATCTGCTCTTTATTTAATAAGTATAGACTTATACCAGCAGTAAAAACGAACATACTAACAATAACATAACGAAAATATTTCCAGAAGTCACCATGTTTCAAATCAAGACTGAGATAGTTAAAGTTGTTTAAATCAAAACTTAAATGAAAAACTACCATTAAAACGATAGCATATCCACGAAAGATATCTAAACCTTGAAGTCTCATTTATTCTGTTTTTGTTTATACAGATAACGCTGTAAGATAATCATAGCTGAGATAGAGTCTATACGACCATCTCTTACATACTTTATCTCACCTTTCATTAAGCTCTCAGCTTCTAGTGAACTTCCTGCTTCATCTTGATAAAAAAGTTTTCCATCAAAGTCTACAAGATTCATAAAGTGAGCGATACGGCGTTTCATCTCCCCTTCACTACTTCCACCAAGAGGTACACCGATAACTACTGCATCCACTTCCCACTCTTTTAAAACTTTTTTTACTTCAGCTGAAGCCTGATCACGATTCTTTCTTATAACAGCAGGAAGTGGTGTTACAAGGTCTTTATGTGCTGAATAAGCGAGTCCTATACGTTTAAGTCCTAAGTCAATAGCAATATATTTCATAATCTTTTTACTTCCCTAAACAGAAAGAGCCAAACATCTTGTCTAGCATCTCATCATTTTCAAAAGGCCGTGTAATACTTGCCATCTCTTTTACCGCCTCGTTTAAGTGAAATGAAAATATCTCTAACTCTTGATCTTCCAGTGGGATAAAAGAGTCTTCTATATTTTTCATAGTCTCTGATACTGCTTGAATCTGTCTTGTAGATATTAGCATAATTTCATCACTACTATTACTTCTATCCATGATACTTTCTAAGGCTCTAACAAGTGGGAAAACATCATCTTTAGAGTTAAGTTCTATATCAAAATCAAGATTTTCTAAAGAGAATTTTTCCTCTAAATCTATCTTGTTTTTTATAACAATTACCTCTTTGTCTTCTTTAACTGCATTTACAAGGCGTACTATCTCTAAGTCCTCTTCATCTGCCTCTCGAGAACTATCAAAAAGAGCAACTACTATATCACTCTGTTCTATAGCTTCAAGACTTCGCTCAATTCCTATACGTTCTATCTCATCATTCGCTTCACGAATTCCAGCTGTATCAACCATACGAATAAGATGTGTTCCAATCTTTACTTGCTCTTCGATAGTATCACGTGTAGTTCCTGCAATATCACTCACAATAGCTCTATCGAAATTGAGTAAAGCATTGAGAAGTGAAGACTTGCCAACATTAGGTTTTCCAACTATAGCAACACGAAAACCTTGCATTAATCCTTCTCGAGATTTAGAAGCTTGTAGTGTTTTGTTTAAAAGTCTGTAGAGTTCATCTAGCTTTGTCTTTATCTGCATAACCAGATCCTCAGGCAGATCCTCTTCAGCATAATCAATACTAACTTCACTAAAGGCTAAGATATGAATAATCTCATCTCGTACATCTTCAATGAAATGTTTTAAAGAACCTTTCATCTGTGATGCCAGAATTTTTGCAGCATCTTCACTTTTTGCTTCTATAAGTTGTGCTATAGCTTCTGCTTCAGAAAGATCGATACGGCCATTAAAAAATGCTCGCTTTGAAAACTCACCTGCATTTGCTAGTCTCGCTCCTGCTTCAAGTGTCGCTTTAAGTATACTTTGAGCAACTATAAAACCACCATGACACTGTATCTCAACTACATGCTCAGCAGTAAAAGAGTATGGTGCTTTAAAATAGATAACAATTGCTTCATCAATAAGTTCATTATTAGTATTATAAATATTTGAGAGGGTTGCATAGCGAGTTTTCAGAGACTCTTTTTTTGTTAGTGTTTTTGCGATCTCTAAAGCTTTATCACCACTTAAACGGATGATAGCAATAGAGCCAATGCCATTTGCAGTTGCAATGGCAGTAATAGTATCTGTCATAATACTAGTAGTTATTATATTCGTTTACGATAATGAACTTTAATCCATCTCTTGTTGAACGAATTGCTACATACTTGTTAGGGTATCTCTCTCTTAGTTCACGAAGTGCAATTTGTACTAAAACGCCATCTAGTATTTTAGTTTGTGCACGACCATCTCTGTCTATATTTTCGCATACTGCTGTAAGATAACGACTGATTGTCTCCTCTTGATTTTTCAAAAACTCAGCTATCTCAAGACGTAGTTGTACTTCATACTTTGAGTTAATCCAGTTAAAAATCATATAAGAGAGAGCCTTATATCTATAGCCCTCTTTTCCAATAAGGAGTGCAGCATCATCACCCTTAAACTCAACAAGAATTGTCTCTGCGTCATAAGCGGTAACTTCTATTTTTTCTATACTAAAGCATGTAAATTTAAAAAGAGTGTTAATCTCTTCTTGAATTTCAGAAGCTATAGTATTAATATCTACAGATGTCTCTTCTATATCTTCATGAGTCTCATTCTGTTCATCATAAGCATCATCATAATCAGCAGTATAGTCAAGTCCACTCGCTAAATCTTCATCTTCATCATCTTGATCACTTACAAAAGAAGCGGGCATAATAGTGTCATTGAGAATTGTGTGTGTCTCTTTTTTCTTAGAAACTTTTTTCTCTTTTTCTACTTTTTTAACTTCCGTTTTTTTTACTTGTGCTTGTTTTGCTCTCTCTTTTACTTGTTTCTCTTTTACTGGAGTAGTTAGCTCGGGTACTACAACTTGACTCTCTTTCTTCACAGCAACAATAATTGCACTTTTTTTGAAAAAGCCCAAAAAACCACTTGTGGGTGCTTGCACTACTTCTATAGTTAGCTCAGTAATGGAACAATCAAATTTTGTTGCAGCATCTTGATACGCTTGTTCAAGTGTTATAGCTTCAATTTTTATCATAACTATTTCTCTTCTTTGGCTGCTTTAATTGCATCTTTTGCATTTTTTGCATTTTTAAACTGTTGGTTTACTATAAACTGTTGTGCAATTGAGAAAAGATTGTTTACAAACCAGTAAAGAACAAGTCCTGAAGGGAATGTTATAAAGAAAAAAGTAAAAATCACTGGTAAATACTTCATAATTTTCTCTTGCATTGGATCTGTAAAGTTATTTGGTGTCATACGTTGTTGTAAGAACATTGATGCACCCATAAGAATAGGAAGTACATAGTAACCATCCATACGAGAGAGGTCATGTATCCATAAAATCCAGTCAGCACCTTGAAGTTCAACAGCGTTTAGTAAAACACGATATATCGCGAAAAACACAGGAATCTGAAGAAGCATAGGTAAACAACCACCAAGTGGGTTTGCCCCATGTTTCTTATACATATCCATTGTTGCTTGGTTTAAACGCTGTGGATCACCTTTATAACGCTCTTTAAGCTCTTTCATTTTAGGTGCAAGGTCTTTCATCTTCTGCATAGAAACCATACCCTTATATGTTAAAGGGTAAAGAACAAGTCTAATAATTGCAGTAAGACCAATAATAGCCCAACCCCAGTTTCCAAAAATACCGTGTAACCAAGTTAAAAGTGCAAAAAGTGGTTTGGATGCAAATGTAAACCAACCATACTCTATAGCATTTGTTAGTACAGGGTTTATAGCTTTAAGTGTTTTATACTCTTTAGCACCTACATATCCACTAAATTTCATACTTTGAATACCATCAAAATATGTTACAGGATTACTCTCACGGTCACGCTCAACGATGATATTTCTATCTTTTGAAAAACCATACATAATTGTTGCTGTGTATTGATCAAAAGCAGAAATAAGTTCTACCCCAGTAAATGATTTACGCCCTTCAGCATCACCATCAGCAATAATAGTTACAATATCATCATCAGTATAAACCATATCACCAACAACCGTCATCATCTGTTCTTTGTCATTTACACGAGGACGTTGTCCGAGGTATACGAAATAACGTTTATCTTGACTTAAAGATATAGCAACATCGTAATGTCCATCAGCATAAAATGTTAATGTTTTTGTAACTATAACAGATGAAAGTTTTTGAGTAAGTGTTACTGTTTGTGCTGATGCATTCACAGTAACTTCATTTACACTTGCCACATACGGAACTGTCGCCGCTTCTTTGTTTAAATTTTCATCCATAAAACGAAGATACAGAGGCTTAGTCCCACTAGATGGAATTAACTGTGCATGATTATCTTCTTTATCTCTGAACTTATCTTCAAGTAACTCTTTAGAAGAGATACGGCCAAGTGTATCCATCTTTAAAATAAATTTTTCATTTTTTACAGTTAAGATAGTATTTTGATGACTCATCTCGGAAGATACTATGGCATGACCTGCGGCATTTGCGACATCTACACTCTGTTTGCTAGTTGTCGACTCACCCTTTAAAGCTACTGCTTCTGTTGTTTTAGCCTCTTGTGCTACCTCTGGTTGTACTGGTGGAAAAATCGCTGTATAGCCTACGAAAAAAATTATAGATAACAGTACAGCAACTGCTAATCTTTGATTTGGTGACATTTTATCTAACACAAATTACCCTTTATATGAAAAATTTTTTATTATGTAATAACGGTTCTTTTTATCTGGAACCAGCCAATATTTTATAGTTTCAACCCTTAAGTTTACAGGTCTACATTGGAGTTTATCAAGCAAAGGATGCTCAATCCCTCCATCAAATAATTGATTACAACGTAGTATTCTAGTAAAAGAGTGGTAAAAAGCACTTGAAAGTGAATTATTTTCAAAATTTAACCGTGCATACTCACTACAAGTTGGGTAATATCGACACGAACCGAAGCCAATGAGTGTAAAAAATTTCTGATAAAGCCAGAGAAGTTTAAGTAAAAGTTTTCGCATTTTTCAGTACTTTCAAAAAATCATTTTGAAATTTTTCATGTGAAGAGTCAAAGAGTCCTACTTTTGCGACAAATATATAAGAGCCATCTTTGAGAGTGTTGGAGTGTTCACGAAATAGTGCACGCATTCTGCGTTTTGCTCGATTGCGTTTTACTGCATTACCTAACTTTTTTGTTGCGGTAAAGCCTACTTTGTGAATTCCATTTTGAGGAAGAAAAAAAAGAACAACACTACCAGAGTGCTGATTTTTTCCTTTATTGTAGATATACTGAAACTCTTTATGTTGTTTCAGTGTTGAAAATCCGCCTAAACTGTTAATCTTTTACGACCCTTAGCTCTACGACGATTTAATACTCTACGACCATTTTTAGTAGCCATACGTGCTCTAAAACCATGAGTTCTTTTTCTTGGTGTACTGTGTGGTTGGTATGTTCTTTTCACGACATATCCTTTATTAAAATTAAGTCCGAAATAATACTAAATTATTACTTAAAAGATGGTTAATGCATCTAAAACATTTTTTTGTGATAAATTTTATTGATAGAATAAATTATTTTTATCATATTTAGACTCTTCATTAATACTTATTTAACATTTACTTCTATATACTAATCTCCAGAATAGAATAAGTGCAATTAAATCTTCATAAGGAATTTAAAGTATATGACATTTATAATAAAACCTATTATACTACTTTGTCTATGTTTATCTATTACAGATGCCTTAGAAATAGAAGAAGTTGCTAAAAAACTCAATCTTAAAGCAGGAACAAAAGCCTCAGTCCAATGGAAGCGTGTTTTTTCATCTCCTAGACACATGAAACGCTATAAAGTTGACACCCTTGACCAGATAACAAGAGATTTATTACAAAGCTACCTTATCCAACATGCTGCTGACTCTGATCAACCCATAGTACCAGGACTCTAAAATGAAAAAAATACTTCTTTCCCTTTTTCCCATTTTTTTAATGGCTTCACAAACTGATATAAATAGACAGATAGTCCAACTACAAGAAGATATAAAATCACTTCAAAAAGAGATTAAGTATCATCAAGAAGATTTAGATGAACGAATTCCTATTATTGAGTCAGTTGAAAAAAAATCTATCTTAGACAAAATTAATCTCTCACCAGAACTCCTTTTGCGCTTTGACAAATTTGATTATAGAAATGGCACAATAGAGGGGGAAAATACAAAAATTGAAGACCCTCAACATCCTATGTATAAGGAGCAGAGACGAGATGAGTTTTCTAAACACTATGATATTGCCTCCTCTATTAGATTTCGACTGAATATGGAAGCAGACTTCGATGATATAAAGTTTCACGGTAGAATGCTCTATATGAATGCTTCTCAGTCAAACCAACGCATATGTATACTATCCCGTGATATTAAAACAGGTACTGCGGGAAGTGCATTTGATATTGACCGTGCTTATGTGGACTACACCATAAACAAGTCATCACCTTATGCTTTTACTTTTTCATTTGGTATCTTGCCAACTACAGGTGGCACACCTATGCAGTATGCACAGGATAAACAGAGAAATTCACTTTTCCCTGCCCTAGTCTTTGATATGAATACCTATGGGATAATTGGGACACAAAAACTTGGAGACGCTACCTTTGCACGAATAATTCTTGCAAAACCTTACACACTTAGAGCAAATTTCTACCCTTATCAGTGTAATAGAGAAAATATTGACAATGCAAATATAGTTGGCTTATATGCAGATACAAAATTTCACCTTTTCGGTAACTCTCTCCTATCTTTTGGTGTTAATATGCTTCATGATTTTAAAGCACACCCGTATCTAGGACCAGATGTTTCCTCTTCCGATGCACATACCCTTGGAACTATGCTTACCTTTGGTTTAGGTTTAGATATAGAAAAATTTGCAGACACAAATAGTATACTTTTCTTTCATACTGCGATTTCAAGTCCCCATGGTAATGGGGAGAAAGATGATTACAAAATCACTCATTATGATGCTTCAGATATAGGACACACAGTAAACCATAAAGTTGGCTTCACCGAAGCTGACTATGCCAGTGGTCCTATGTTAAGCGAAGAGGGATACTCTATTTATCTAGGAACTAAGTACGATTTTAGTTCACAGTTTCATATAGGTGCAGAGTATAACTATGGAAGTAAATACTGGTTTAGTGCAACACAGGGTGCAGAAGATATGTTTAACAAACTAGCGATAAGAGGAAATGCCTACGAGGTTTATGGAACTTGGAATTTTAATAAATACCTCAATACAAAACTTTCATACTTAGATATCCATGAAAACTATACAGGAAGCGGTTGGCACTTTGGTGAACCTGCAAAAAAAGATGCCGATCAAACAATCATTTCACTCTCACTTGAAGCAAAATTCTAAAGAAATATGATGAATATCAAAAGAATTTATACCATCTTAATCTCTAGTTTTGTTATTCTCCTTTTTTCCCTTTTCTTGAGTTACAACAACATTCAAAAAAACTCTTCAATGTTAAAATATTTAGAGAGAGATCAAATAAAACTATCCTTTTATGTAAATCAGCTCAACTATAATGTTAAAAAAAATCAAGCAACAATTTTACAAGCAAGGCTAAGAGGTGATGCTTTTTCAGAGAATGAACAACATAATGCTTTTTCAGATATTACTCATGATATTCATAAACTAGATGAGTTTGTTCTAAAACACCCCTCTCTTAGTAAAGAGTTTAAAGATAGACTTCTCATTATTAAAAAACGTGTTATTTCCTATGCTCTTGTCCAACAGTCTCTTCTTGAAGCTATAAAATTAAATGATTTAGAAGATATAGACGATGCCTTTGTGGGGTTTAATGATATAACTATCAAGTTTTCTAAAGATACAGACTTACTTATTGAGTTCTCAAATGCACAACTCTATGGAAAAATTTTGATTTTAGAATCAAATAATGCCTATAGTGCAAGAGTCTTACTTTTTTCATTTTTTATTGCCCTTTTACTTATTATATTCTCTGTATACAAATTTAATTTTCTTCATAAAAAGCTTAAAAAGCAACTAGAGAGAGCTAAGAATGCTGAGAGAGATCTAAAGTATGCCCAGACACAACTCTTAAAGTATAATGATGATCTTGAAGATGAGATAGCAAAAAAGACAAGTGAACTACATGAAAAAATATATACAAATTTTTTAAGTGGTTTGCCAAATAGAAATAAACTTTTAGAAGATGTAAATAAATACACTTTTACAAAAATAGCCATTCTAAATATAGACAAGTTCCAGTCTTTCAATGATGTATATGGTGAAGAGATAGGGAATATTGCACTGTCAATGAGTGCGGAGTTCTTAAAAGAGCAAATTGTGGGAACACATCTCTCTCTTTATCATATTAGTGGAGATGAGTTTGTTCTAGTCTGTCAAAATAATGACAAGCCTGAAGATTATTTCATCTCAAAGATAGAAAAGATTTTAGCAAGTTTCAAATCTGAAAAATTCCTCTATGAAGATAAAATTTTTCAATTTATGATGAGTGCAGGAATAGCATATGGCAAGAAAAAACGACTGCTTGCTTATGCTGATATGGCACTAAAAGATGCAAAAAAGAGAAATATTCAACTCTCAGTCTATGATGAAGAGGAGGCTCTTGAAAAAATTCATAAAGACGACATAGAGTGTCATAAAAAACTAACTCTAGCTATAGATGAGAATGAAGTACTCTCCTTTTTTCAACCTATTGTTCCTATACAAGATAATAACTTACCAATGAAGTATGAATCACTTGTAAGAATTAGACATGATGGAACTATTATCCCACCATTTCTTTTTATTGATGTTGCTAAAGCAAATCGTATTTATCATAAGCTTACTCGAGCTGTCATCAGAAACACATTAGAAGTTATCTCAAAATATCATATAGCTTGTTCTCTTAATATCTCTCTTGTAGATATTTCAAATGAGAGAACGATGTCACATTTTTTTGGTATTCTAGAAAATTATGAATATAATGAACTTCTAACGGTAGAGCTTCTTGAAACTGAAGATTTTAAAAACTATGACGAAGTTTATAAGTTTTGTGTTAAAGTCCGCTCTTATGGTATTAAGGTAGCACTTGATGACTTTGGAAGTGGTTACTCCAACTTCTCACATATCCTGCATTTACCAGTTGATTATATTAAGATTGATGCTTCGCTTATCTCAAATATTGATAGAGATTTAAACTCCCGTTTAATGGTTGAAACTATCGTAGACTTAGCAAAAAAACTACATATTTTAACTATTGCAGAGTTTGTTTCATCTAAGGGGATTTTAGATGTGATTAAAACTTTAGGAGTCGACTATGCTCAAGGTTTCTATCTTGGGAAACCTGAGCCTATCGAAAATCACTTGGAGAAAAAATAGGTTTTAGCTTATGAAACTAAAACTTTTATCTCCTCTCCTTGCATTATGAATTCAACCGAAGAACCTTCACTTACCTCACCACTAAGAATTAGGTCAGCAAGTCTATCCTCTACTATCTCATAGAGAGCTCGTTTAAGAGGTCTAGCACCATAAACAGGATCAAATCCAGCCTCTGCTATATGTGCTTTAGCTTCAGGGCTTAAGGTAAGTGTAATATCTCTATCTTTTACTTTTTTTGCAATATCTTCAAAGAAAATATCTACAATATTAACAATCTCCTCTTGACCTAGAGCATTAAAGATAACAACATCATCAAGTCTGTTTAAAAACTCTGGTTTAAATGCCTGTTTTAGTTCACCCATAACCATCTCATCGAGTTCATCACTTGGCTCATTGCTGATGATTTTATCACTTGCAATATTTGATGTTAAGATAATAATAGTGTTAGAAAAATCTACTGTCACCCCTTTGTTATCTGTTAAACGACCATCATCAAGGACTTGAAGAAGCATATTAAAAACATCTGGATGCGCTTTTTCCACCTCATCAAAAAGAACTACTGAGTATGGTTTTCTTCTTACTGCCTCAGTAAGTTGTCCACCCTCTTCATAGCCTACATAACCTGGTGCGGCTCCAACTAGACGAGAAACAGCATGTTTTTCCATATACTCACTCATGTCTATTCTTATAAGTGACTCTTCACTATCAAAGAGAAACTTTGCCAGTGTTTTAGCCGTCTGTGTTTTACCAACACCTGTTGGTCCTAGGAAAAGAAAACTTCCTATCGGAGAGTTAGCATCACTAAGCCCTGCTTTATTTCGTTTAATAGCACGTGCAACAGCATGAGTCGCTTTTCCTTGACCAATTACTGTTTTGTTTAACTCATCTTCAACGTGTAGTATTTTAGTTTGCTCAGTTTGAAGCATTTTGTTTACTGGAATATGTGTCCAACGAGAAACAACAGATGCTATAGAGTCTTCATCTACACTATTTTTAAGTAGAGTTCCCTCAGCTTGAAGTCTATCCCAGTTCTCATTGATAGTTTTTTCCTCTTCAAGAAGTTTAGGAATATCTCCATACTCTATCTCTGCTGCTTTGTTAAAGTCACTCGCACTTTTCGCTTGAGTTGCTTCACGACGTTTATTCTCTATCTCACCTTTAATAGCAGATATTTTCTCAAATACCTCTTTTTCAGTCTCAAACTGTGAAGTAAGTTTTCTTACCTCTTCATCTACATCAGCAAGCTCTTTTTCTATCTCTGTAAGACGTTTCTCATTTGCAGGAGTTTTCTCCATTTTAAGAGCCTCTTTCTCCACCATTAACTCTGAGAGCTGGCGTTTTGCACGACTGAGTACGGTAGGTTCAGACTCTATCTGCATTTTAAGTTCAGCTGCGGCTTCATCAATAAGATCTATCGCCTTATCTGGTAAAAATCTATCGGCAATATATCTATCTGAAAGACGAGCCGCTGCAACTAAAGCACTATCTGTAATCGTTACATTATGGTGTGTCTCTAAACGCTCTTTAATCCCACGAAGGATTTGAAGAGATTGATTTACAGTCGGCTCATCTAAGTTAATAGGTAAGAAACGACGTTGTAGTGCTGTATCTTTTTCAAAGTACTTTCTATACTCTTTGAGTGTAGTCGCACCAATAGTATGTAACTCACCTCGTGCAAGTGCAGGTTTTAAGATGTTTGCCGCATCCATACTTCCCTCACTCGCTCCCGCTCCAACGATAGTGTGAATCTCATCAATAAAGAGAATGATTTTTCCATTCTCTTTTACTTCATCAATAACAGCTTTAAGTCTATCTTCAAACTCTCCACGATATTTTGCACCTGCAATAAGAGAACTCATATCAAGTGCTACAACTCGTTTGTTTTGCAGTGAAGTTGGGACATCTCCTGCCTGTATTTTCTGTGCTAAGCCTTCCACTAATGCAGTTTTACCAACTCCAGGTTCACCTAAAAGCATAGGATTGTTTTTCGTTTTACGGATAAGAATCTGCATCATACGAGTAATCTCTTCATCACGACCAATTACAGGAGAGAGTTTCCCCTCCGCTGCCTCCGCTGTTAAATCTATACCATACTTTGAGAGAGAGTCAAGCGTTTCATCTGCACTTTGAGAGTCTATTTTACCACCTCCACGAGCAGCTTCTATATTTTTACTGAGTTCTAGCATATCTATATACTTTGGCAATATCGTAGAGTATGGTTCAGAGTTTAAGTTTGCAAGTATATATGTATCAACTGCTAAAAAACTATCCCCATTCTGTGCCATTAACCCAGCACCTTTTTCTAAAGTGTCTACAAAATTTTTAGAGAGTCTTATACTCTCTTTTGTAACACTTGAAGATTTTGGTAGTTTTTCAGTCAGACTCTTAACATCTAACTCCATCGCTATCTTATCTACATTCATCTTTCTTAGCATCTGATTTAATACAGAGTCAGAGTTTGTAAGCAGTGCCCACAAAAAATGTTCACTTTGAACCTCTTGGTTTTTGTTATGTAGTGCTAAAGATATTGCACTCTCTATTGATTGTGTTAAGTTATGCGTTAGTTTTTCAAAAATATTATTTGGATTATTCATTTTAAACTCCTTAAAAGTTCTTCGTTTTTATGGTGTAAGTATAGTACAAATGAGATTTATCTTTTGCTACTTAAGTAGCGTTATTTTGAATTTTAGAATAAACTTAATAATATTTTTGTATAATTGCACCAAAGGATTACAACTATGCCAACAGTATTAGAAGCTTTACAAAATCGCTCATCAAAAAGAGCCTACACAGATGAAAAAATACCCAAAGAGACTTTAGAAAAGATTCTTATAGCAGCAGGAATGACACCAAGTGGTGCGAATATGCAGCCATGGGTTACATATGCCATTTCTAATGAAGATACACTCTCAAATATAGGAGATGCTATCATCGCAAAAATGGATGAGGGAATTGAAAACGATCAGTTTATCCAGTACTATCCAAAGAAATGGGTAAATCCATATAAAAAACGCCGTATCGTTACAGGTGCAGGTCTTTATAAACTCTTAGAGGTTGATCGTAAAGATAATGAAACTCGTATTGAGATGTGGAAAGATAACTTTAGATGGTTTGGTGCAGGAACTGTTATATTTGTTTTTACAGATAAAGCAAATATTGATGGTGCGGAAGGTGTTCTTTTAGATTGTGGTGCTTATATGCAGAGCATTATGCTTGCAGCACAAGAGTTTGGCATAGACTCTTGTCCACAAGGAAGTACAACAGAGTTTGGTAAAGTTGTAGCAGAGGTACTTCAAACACCTGAAAACTTAGCACTTCTTTATAGTGTTGTTTTAGGCTATGAAGATAAAACAGCGAAGATAAATACATACCAACCAGCACGTGTTAAACTCGAAGATACTGTTACTTTTATAGACTAAAAAACCTCTTTTACTGTGTGGGACTTAGCTCCCATACTTTTTCTTATAACGCTCTAACATACTCTCATTTCCACTTACTCCACCACTATGAACATAAAGTATCCTATCATCAGTCTGCTCTAAAAGAGCCTGCCACATAGAGGGTGCATAGAGAAGATCAAAAACAACCCCTGCCTCTTTTGTTTTTTTATACATCTCTAAAAAAACGGGATAAAGTTTTGCAAAATGGTACTTTTTCTTAGGTTCTAGGATAATGAGATTTTGAGGTAACTCAGAATGAAGTGCAAGCATCTGCTCTTTTAAATAAGCAGAATTTCCAACACAAGGTGTTGTATAAACTTTTAAATTAGGAAGAGCAAGTGCCAAAAAAAGTGCTGTTGTTCCTGTTCCTGATGGTGTTGCAACTGCATCTATCTGTAACTTAGCTTCTAGAATTTCATCTGCTAAAACTGATAATCCCTCTCTCGCACTACTATCTGCCCCACCCTGATCTATAACATACACTTTTTCATCTAAAGATAAACGCTGTGAGCCTATAAAATCTCTATAAAGATTCTCTTCTAGTTCATGATGCTTCATTCCTAACTCTGTAGCATGATAAAAATTACCACTTTTTTGAGACTTCATAATAGCATTAAGGGGTTTAGTATAGTAAAGGAACTCCCACTCTTTTTGCTTACATAGGGCTGCTATTGCCAACATAGCGTTTGATTGTGTACCACCATAGGAGATAATAGTTTGAAGATGTTCTTTTGGTGTATTTATGAGACTGTAAAGTTTACGGTATTTATTTCCCGCTAAATGGGGGTCAATGAGGTCATCACGTTTAATAAGAAACTCCCTACCCTCTAAAATAATTTTAGAGATAGGAGGATTTTTTAACATTTTTTAAGAACTATTTAATTACAGCTTTTTTCTGTAGTACATCCATCTTTTTCTTCATTACAGATTTGAATTTTTCCATTTTTAAACGCTGTTCAATAAATGGTTTTACCTCTTTAAGAGCTCTTGTCGCTGCGGCTTTTTTCTCTTCAAGATAAATTACATGAAAACCAAACTGTGTTTTTACTGGAGTCATTGTAATACTACCAACTTTCATATTAAATACTTTATCATTAAAAGCAGGTACCATTTGCCCCTGTGTAAAGAAACCTAAATCTCCACCTTTTGGTCCACTAGGCCCTGTAGATTTCTCTTTTGCAAGTGCTTCGAATTTAGCTTTTAGCTTCGCACCACTAAGAGGTTTTAGCTCTGCAATAATTGCCTTTGCCTCAGCTTCGTCTTTAACTAGGATATGACGAGCATGTACAGACTCTTTTTCATTAAACTCTTCTTTATTAGCATTATAATACTCTTTGAGTTCTTTATCAGAAACTTTTACGCTATCAAGCTGCTTTTTCTGCCATACTTGGATAGCTAGCTCTTTTTTCATACGAAGTTCAAGTTTTTTATACTCTTCTTTATACTCTTTAGAATTTAAAACACCTGTCTTCTTTGCATCAGCAAAAATAAGTTCTTTACCTATTAACTGCTGAAGTACTTGTTGTCTAAACTGTGCTTGTTTATCAGCAGGTACTTGATTAAAACGTCCTTGAGTCGCATTCATAAGTTCGCTATCTACTTCTTGTTGTGTGATCGCTGTTCCGTTCACTGTAACAAGTGTATTTGCTGAGGCCATAACACCTGTTAAAAGAAGAGCAGATAAAAGTTTAGTTGCTAGTTTCATAAAAAATCCTTAGTAAATTATTAAGGAAATTTTAATAGAATTTAACTAATAGTTATTAAACAACTATGCTTCTATAGCGACTTTAAGGTACTTTTGAAGAATCTCTTCAAGACGATCCCTATGGAGCGGTTTTGCAAGGTAGTTATCAAGCCCTTTTTCTAAAAGCATTTCTCTATCTCCCTCCATTGCCATTGCTGTTAAAGCGACAATTGGGGTATGTTTATTCTGATTCATACCCTCTTTTATCTCATTAGTCGCTTCTATACCATTTTTTCCTGGCATATCTATATCCATAAAAATAATATCATATTTTTTATTTTCAGTCATAGTAATCGCTTCATTACCATTTCCCGCAGTAGAAACATTAATGTTGTAACCTTGTAATATGATCTGAATTAATCTCTGGTTTATAAGGTTATCTTCAACAACTAAAGCATTTATACTTTTGTTGATTTTTACAGGTTCTACTCTCTTTTTCACTAATGATGTTTCAGTAGTTGCATAGAGATGTTTTGCAATAAAACTTGGAAGTAAAGGTTTTTTAATAACTTCATCAACAATATGTGTAAGTTTTGTTTGAAGTTTTTCATCTCCATCAAGTAGAAGAATAAGCGGTGCTTTTTTAGAGTATGTTCCAAGTTCTAACATCCATGAAGAGTCATTCTGATTAGCTACAACATAGAGAGCTTCTACTCCATTATAAACATTTGCATCTAGTACATTTGATTTGACAACATCTATTGCAAAAGATCGGAGATAGATAGTTAAGAAATTCGCTTCATCTACCTTTGTCTGGTCAAGGAGAAGAACTTTCACTTTTTTCTTCGGTATCATTTTGTAATTTTGTCCAAGACTGCCTTTAAAATCTAAAACAAAGTTTACATAGGTACCAGACTCCTCTTGAGACTGTATCTTTAACTCTGAACCTAAAAGATCTACTAGTCCATGAGAGAGAGCAAGACCAACACCTAGTCTCTCATCTGCATTATTTCCAGAAGTAAAAGGTTCATTAATCGCAGCTATCTGCTCGTGAGAGATACCTTTTCCGTTATCTCTCACACCAAAGCCAATACTACAGTCACCATTCTTTTGACGCTTAAGAAGTTTCACTTCTATAATCACTCTACCACCACGAGGTGTATACTTGATAGCGTTTTGAGAGAGTGCTGACATAACTTTAGTGATTTTTTTCAGATCACCATATAACTCTTGAGGAAGTTTTGGGTCTATAAAGGTAAGAACCTTTATTCCCTTTTGTGATCCTAAAACACAGTAGTTGTATGCTAGTTTTTCCATCTCAGGAAGAATATTAAACTCACTAGCATGAAGATCTAGTCTACCCCCTTGAAGCTGAGAAAGATCAAGAAGAGTCTCTATGTTTGTCATCAGATTTCTCGAGGAGTGATTAATCATATTTAAATACTCCTCTTGATGTTTGTCAAGAGGAGTCTGTTTGAGTAACTCCACAAAACCTAAAATACCATTCATCGGTGTTCTAAATTCATGCCCAATATTTGCAAGAAATTTTGTTTTGAGTTGTTCTATTTCTCGTGTTTTAACTTGAGCGTTATATAGCTCAGTAATATCTTTTAGTTCTAATATATAAAAATTCTTATTTTTTGAGAAAGTGTGACATTTTGCCTCTATTTGTATCACATTATTATCATGGTCAAGCATCGAGACTCTATAACCATCTGGCTTATACTTTTTTATATAATCGAGCCAAGACTTATCAGACTCAGTAAATATCTCTTCACTTTCACTTAAAAAAATATCTCTTACACTCTCATTTTTAGCGATAAACTCTTCAATATTTTTAAAGTCTAATACTTTAAAAAATGTTCTGTTCGCCCCTATCCAACCATCGCCTTGAAAAAAGTAGAGCATCATAGAGTCTGAACTGTCAATAATTTCTGAAAAGAAATCACGATCTAAATATTTACCATAATCAACTGTATGACCATGAACTATATCGTTCTCTACTGTTTTATGAGATGAAAAAAGTGAAAAAAATCCCATTTTAATTCCCCTGTGAAAATTTATTACTTTGATTATATCATAAAGAATGGTAAAATATCTTTATGATTAAAAAAGTAAAAAAAGCGACTAAAAAAGAGATCGCAGAGATACATGAACTTTTTATAGAGAGATATGATGATGCAGTAACTGAACTTACTTACAAAAATGCTTATGAACTAGTAATAGCCGTTGCACTCTCTGCTCAGTGTACAGACAAACGTGTAAATATCCTCACTCCACCCCTCTTTGAACGATACCCATCTACAAAAGAGTTAGCTATGGCTAATCTTGATGAAGTAAAAAGTTTTATCAACTCATGTTCATTTTTTAATAATAAAGCAAAAAATATAATCCTAATGGCACAAAGAGTAGAAGAGGTCTATAATGGTGAAATTCCTATGGATGAAAAAGAGCTTCAGACACTTGCCGGTGTTGGGCAAAAGACTGCGAATGTAGTTATGATTGAGTATACTGGAGCAAATCTTATGGCTGTAGATACCCATGTTTTTCGAGTAGCACACCGTTTAGGTCTCAGTGATGATAAAACAGCTATAGCTACAGAAGCAACACTTGTTAAAAAGTTTAAAAACAACTTACATGCCTTACACCAAGGTATGGTACTCTTTGGTCGCTACATCTGTAAAGCAAAAAATCCCGATTGTGAAAAGTGCTTTTTAACCCAGTACTGTAAAACAAAAGAGACCTTCAAGGTTTAGGTATAAAATGTGCTTTAACAAAACTATGATAAAACTAACACTATTTTTCTCTCTACTTATATTCACCTTTTCAGGCTGTGTAAATAAACATGGTATTTCAGCAAAATACTATAGCGACTGCCAAGAGTACTATGATTTACAAGGTTACTACCATAAAGAGTGTGGTAAAGATGACATTATTACTTACAAAGAGATGGGTGAGGCCTTAAAGAAAAAAGAGAAACCACCAGAAGGTAATGTTTGGTAGTTACCGTTCTAAAAGAGCTTACCATTATCTTCTCTCTCTATTTTTTAGGAAAATATATCTCAGATATTTTAGGATTAAAACATTTTGGTGGGCTCTTTGGTATGGCGTTTTTATTTATTTTACTTCATCTGAAAATTCTTACTATAAAGAGTATTGAAAAGAGTACACGATTTCTCCTCAAAAATATGGCTTTCTTTTTTATCCCTGCAGGAGTCAGTATCTTAGCCACATATACCCTTCTCAAAGGATTTTATATCCAGAGCTTTCTACTCTTAAGTGTTACAACACTTTTAGTTATGCTCACTACCGGAGTAAGTGTCAGCTACCTTGTAAAAAAAGCGATAAGAGATAAAAATGATAATATCACTTACCGATAATGCTCTCTTTGGCATCGTACTTACTCTTCTTGTTGCCTATGGTGTCACTCTTTTAAAACGCCACTACAGGTCACATCTCTTAAACTTTATGCTTCTATCTATCTTTTTTATCATCGGCTTTTTACTCCTTTTTGATATAGAGTATAGTAAATATGCTTTGGGTGGAGAGCTTATACTCGATGCACTCGGACCATTAACAGTTATACTCGCTGTTCCTATGTATGAAAACCATAAACATCTGAGGTATTACTATTTTCCTATTTTTGCTGGTGTTTTTATTGGTTCATTTGTCTCGATTGCTTCCATCTATATCTTAAGTAATTTTTTAGATCTCAACACTACTTTAATGCACTCTTTTTTAGTTAAATCAGTTACAACACCTATCGCAATAACTGCTTCATATATGGTTGATGGTGTTATCTCACTGGGTGTTTTATCTGTAGTTTTTAGTGGTGTGTTTGGGGCGGTTATAGCGAGTGGACTCTTTAGACTTTTTGGTATCTCTAACCCAATAGCTAAAGGTGTCGCACTAGGAGTGACCTCCCATGCCATAGGAACTTCTCGAGCCTTTGAGTTAGGTAAACTAGAGGGTGCTATGGCTGCACTCTCCATCGTTCTCACAGGAGTATGTACAATCTTCTGGTTATATCTCTTTTTTTAACTACTTAATCGCTATAAAAGTAGCAAAATTAGCCCAGCGAAAGACTACCTCACAGTGAGAAAAACCGGAGTTTAATGCCATCTTTATATTCTCCTCTTCTGAGTAAGGAACGAGTACATTCTCTAAAGCTTCACGTTTTTGCATAATTTCATACTCTGAGTAGCCTTGTGTTTTCTTAAAATCATAATAACACTCTATAAGGTCTTTGTTTAGTTTTGAGTGATGACTAATAACCTTTTCACTAAAGATAAATACACCCTCACCTTTAAGACTATTTGCTATTCTTTTCACAAGCTCTTCACGAACAAGAGGACGAATAAACTGCAGTGTGTAGTTGCTAATAAAAACATCTGCCTGCTTATAGTCGTACTCTAATATATCAGCATTTATAACTTCAATATCTGCACCATAAGCTTCACACTTACGTTTTGCTTGTTCTAACATCGCTTCTGAGTTGTCAAGTCCAACTAAATCAGCTTTTACCTCCAAACCTCTATGGATATTGAGAAGCAGTGAGGCAGTTGAGCATCCAAGATCATAAACAATGCCACCTTCTGTTAAGTTCTTATGTGTAAAAAACTGAGTGATTTTTTGACTCTCTTTATAAAAAGGAACACTCCGCTCTAACATATCATCAAAGACAGCAGCTACTTCTGCATCAAACTCAAACTGTTTCTTTATCGGTTTTGTAAATACTTTATCATTCATATATTTTCCTAATATGTAATTTTAACAAAATTGTTATGATATAATTAATAAAATCTCAAATATGTGAAAATGGTTTATTTATGAAATTTACAATAAAAGCAAAACTTTTTTTAATAACTTCCATTCCAATCATCACACTTATAATACTTTCAGCACATAATCTTGATGAAAAATATGTAAATCATCTTCTCCATGAGCTATAGATAGAGAGAAAGCCTTAATTCTTACTCCTATAGTAGCATTAACAGCAAGTGTTCTAGAAGCAGACAAAGCGATGTTTTTAGATGCGGGAATGGATGGGTTTGTAGACAAACCAATCAATAGTGATGAACTTGAAATAGTTTTTACAAAATATTTAAAAAGGATATAAATGGAAATAAATACTTCAACATGGATGATGATTTTTTTTATTCTCTCTCTTGTCGCGAGTATCTGGAAGATTTGGGCTTTTCTACCAAATAAAGCTCTTGAAGATGATGATAGAACAGAAGCTTCAGAAAAAGAGCTCTTTTCACTTATGGTAAAGGTTATTAAGAGTAAAAAAGGTATGTTAAATGAGAAAGAACTCTTCTCACTCATGAAAAGCGATAAAGATTTTGATAGTAAACGCTATTGGCGTTTTAATCAAAATAGACTAAACCACCTACTTCAAGAGTACTATATAGAGAATCAAGAGACAGAGAGTATCAAAGATATTTATAAAAAAAACAGTTAAAGACAGAGCTCAATCTTTTTCAAAAAATGTATTTTAACATCGCTTGAAAAAGGCTTGTTTGTACAAGCACTTTTTAATAGCTAGTCGTTTTTTGACTCAATGACTTTAATCTCAGGTTGTGTAATTGAGTTTATTACCTCTTTTTGCATCTCCTGCGACAACTGTCCACTCATTGCTAAATCTAACACCTTTTGTATACGTTGCTCCTGCAACTCTTTGTTTTTAAGTTCCAGTTCATGTTGTAAACGCTGCTCTTCTAGCTTTGTTTTAAGTTCTAAAGTTTTATGTTTATGTTTAAACCATAAGAAAATAGCAATCATAAGAATAAATAAAAATCCAATAGCAATATAAAGATTAATCATACTTTGCTGCTTCTTTGTTTGAGTATCTAGCTTAGTAACGGCAAGAGTAGTTGTTGCTGTCTGAGTAGCTATATTTTTTTTTGCTTCATTATCAATTTTTGCAACTTCAACAGCTTTTAATGACTCTATTTTTGCTATTTCAATCTTAGAGTTTGCCTCTATTTCTGCCATTTTAATCTTATTTTCACGTTCAAGAGCATTATCTTTTGCCTTAAACACTACAGAATTAGAGTTTATTCCACTAGAGATATATCCATCTTCCAAATAGGCTTTAGAACTGTTACCCTCTTGACAACCAGTCATAATCATAAAAGCCAAAATTGCAGCACTTAATTTTATAATCTTATTCATTACCTACTCATTATTGAACTATTTTACTAAATTAAAAAATAATGTAATTTTAGTTTCTATCCATAGCATTTAAATCTTTAAATGCCGTAATAACTCTCTCAACTAAGCTCTCTTGTCCAGCACGTAACCACTTTCTTGGATCATAGTACTTTTTGTTTGGTTTATCATCACCATCAGGGTTTCCTATCTGACCTTGTAAATAGTCATGGTACTTAGCTTCATACTCGCGAACACCATTCCATGTTGCCCATTGTGTATCTGTATCTATGTTCATTTTTATAACACCATAACCGATAGCTTCAGTGATTTCAGAAGGAAGAGAACCTGAACCACCGTGAAAAACAAAGTTTACAGGTTTAGCATCAGTATTATGCTTTTCAGTGATGAATTTTTGAGAGTTATCTAGAATTTTAGGAGTTAGAGAAACATTACCTGGTTTATAAACGCCATGTACATTTCCAAATGAAGCAGCAATAGTAAAGTGAGGAGAGACCGCACCTAAAACTTCATAAGCAAGACATACATCTTCTGGTTGCGTATAAAGTAGTGAGTTATCCATATCTGTGTTATCTACACCATCCTCTTCTCCACCTGTACAACCAAGCTCTATCTCGATACTCATACCAATTTTGCTCATACGTTCTAAGTAAGTTTTACAAGTGTTTATGTTGTACTCTAATGGCTCTTCAGAAAGGTCTAACATATGTGATGAGAAAAGTGGTTTTGCATGTTTTTCAAAATACTCTTCCCCTGCATCTAAAAGAGCATCTATCCATGGAAGTAATTTTTTAGCAGCATGGTCAGTATGAAGGATTACAGCTACACCATAAGCTTCTGCCATCATATGAGTATGGATTGCTCCCGAGATTGCACCTACTATTGCTGACTTTTCATTCTCATTACTAAGACCTTTCCCCGCATAGTATGACGCTCCACCATTTGAGAACTGTATAATTACAGGAGAGTTTACCTTTGCAGCAGCTTCTATAACACCATTGATAGAATCAGTACTCACAACATTTACAGCAGGGATAGCAAAGCCCTCTTTTTTTGCATGATCATAAACTTTTTGAACATCCTCACCAAAAAGAACTCCTGGTTTTACAATATCTAAAATACCTTTACTCATATAAACTCACCTCTATAAAAATTTAATTTTGTAATTATATTTAAAAGTTCATTTAAAAGAACTTTATGATAAAATGAGTGATATGGCAAAACTACAAGCAAAAGCGATTAACACAGATATTGTTCTTATTGACATCATTAATTTTTCACAACTCTCTTCTGCTGAGCAGTTAGAAATAGTTATCTTTTTAACTAAAAGTTTTAAAAAAATGATAGAAAAAATGCTCTTAAACTCGAATACCCCTTTATCAAAATTTATCATAGGGTTTGTCTCTACAGGTGATGGATTTTACTGTATTTTAAATCCTCGACTCAAAGGTTTTGGTGCTATTTTAGGACTAAGTTTTAACCATTTTTCTGAGCATATCTCAAAAAAGTACCCCTATTTTGAAGGTATCCGAATCGCTGTACATACAGGAGAGGTGAATGAGTTCACTGATATTCTTGGAAGTAAAAACTTTATAGGTGATGGACTCAATGATTGTGCTAGATACTTAGAGATTAAGAGTTTTACTATCTCAACAGTTATGATCTCAGATATTGCCTATGATAGCTTAAAGAACTTTCTGTTGCTTCACAAGGACTTTAATACACTTTTAAGAAGACAAGAACTCAAAAAATCTAGTGTTCACTCCTTTAAAGATAAACATGGAAACATAAAAAAAGGGTGTCTAATCTGGTTACGAGACTCTAGTATAATAAATCCACCAGATATAAACTATAATTCAATAATATAAAGGGATAATATGAGACTAACATTAGATGAGTACTCTAAACATTTCAAGATGTCAAAAGAGATGATTAATTCAAAACTTCGTAGTAAAAAACTCAACTATATAATAGAAGATGGAATTACCTATATCATAGTTACGAGAAGTTCTCTTGAAAAAGATAAGAGAAGTGAAATTCACAAAACACAAAAAGAGAACACTTCACAGAGTAAGAACATTAAAAAAGAAGCACAAGTCCCAACAAAACCAAAGACTACCGTAGCAATGGTTTTAGGACTTTACCAAAAAGAGAACCAACAACTTAAAGAAAAAATTGTACAACTTGAAGAGAAAATAGATAAACTCATAGATGATAAGGAGCAGATGCTCCGTGATGAGATGGCTAAGATAGAACATGTTTACAGTACAAAAGATGAACAACTCAAAAACATTTTAGAACTTATAAACACTAAACTTCTTGTTGAAAACAATGACACTTCAGATACTGTACATGAAGTAGAAACAGTTGATATCCCTGTCGAAGATTCTCAAACTAAAAAAGATGAAATTATAGAACTTAAAAAGTATCTTAAAACGCTTGATCTTGAAAATTACCAACAAAAAATAATCAAAAAGAGATTTTTAGCAGTTTATGGAAAAGATATTCGTATCATTAAACAAAATGGGAAACTCTATCTCGATTTTTCAAAATATGACTACAGTGACCTTTTAGAATACTAATGCAACTATAAGAGGGAGCTAAATACTCTCACCTCCCTCATTTTCAAACTTTAAAACACCATATTTCAAAATAGATTTTACAGCAGACTCTTTTAAAATATAAATTTAACACGGTTTTCCGTATATAGTAAATAATATTATGTATATTTACTTATATATTTAATCTATTATATACATAATATTATATAAAAAATACAATATTACTAATTTTTAACATAATAAAATGTATATTTAAGTATATTTTCCGTATAATAATTTTTATGAAAATCGATGATCTATTTAATATCCTTCATAACTCATTAGAGTCTCAAAATAATGGTAAAAAAATATCTCTTAAAGATATGGCTTTACGCTTTGGAATATCTATGCGAACATATCAAGACTGGAAACTCGGTCGTGCTAAGCCTCAAGCAGCTGGAGTAGTGATTCAGATGTTAGGAAAACTAGAAGATGATGAGATTATTAGGGCCGTTAGAAAAATAAATAAACTAGGGGAGTAAGGCGATGAGTGCACTTACTAAAAAGGAAAGAGAGGGACTAGATGATGTCTTTCTCTCTATTCATACACAAAGAGATAAATATAAAAAATTAAAAGAGATTGCCACTTTAATCTTATCACATGAGACACATCCTAATTTCACAAAACTCTTGAAACGGGCTATATATGGATTCAAAAGACAAAAGATTTCATATATTTGGGGAGATATTGCTAAAAAGAAGAAAAATTTAAGCAAATAAAGTATAAAGTATCTATAGCTGAATTGTTCCGTCCACGATGGAAGTTCGGAAAATATTTTAATCCAAGGGTATATTTATGAATAAAGCTCAATTCGTTGAATTAGTACAAGCAAGTGGAGAATACAAAACAAAAGTAGAAGCAGAAGCTGCAATCAAAGCATTTACTGATGCTATTACAACTGCACTAGTAAAGAAAGAAGATGTTTCTTTAGTTGGTTTTGGTAGTTTTACTGCTGCACTTCAAAAAGGTAAAAGTGGTAAAGTACCAGGTACTGATAAAACTTATACTACTCAAGATAAAATGGTTCCTAAATTTAAAGCTGGTAAAGGTCTTAAAGACCGTGTAGCTTCAGGTAAATAGTTACCGAAATCTCTTATTCATCCTTTCAGGATGATAAGATTTTATCTTACTCCAATGAACCTATCTTTCATAACCTCATTTTTTAAAAAAAGTCAAAAACCACTTACTATTCCTGATACAATTCTCATTAAAAAACTTAAAAACTTATCTACACAAAGTAATTTACTTGTTTTCAAAGATGTAAACATCTATCATCACACAGATAAATATACTATTCCAATTATGGTACTTGATGATACTAGAGGTCTTTATCTATTTGAAACAAAAGAGTGGACATTTGATGAACTTAAAAATGCAGAGATTCAAAAAGCACAAAAACAAGAGAGTAGTGCCGATACTTTAGCTTTTGAAAATACTCATAATATTATCCGAAAAAAATTTAATGAACTTACACATAACGATGGTATCCCTATCTTTAACTTCTTGTTGATGGAGAACCTAAATAGTGATGAGTATGAGCATCTAAATGACTCCTTTAAAGCTCTTCTTCCTCGAGATAAAATCATCTTTAGTGACTCCCTTCAGAGTGATATTTTTAAAAAACTGCAAGATGTTTCTCCTGCAACGACTAACTTAACAACAGCAGACTTGGTAATGGGGACACTTCTCATTCAGTATGCCATTTTAGATGATGAAAATGTTCACTTTGCAAACAGGGAGCAGATAGCGTTTATAGATAAGCCTCTTGAGCAGTTAAATATACTCAATGCACCCTATAAAAGTGGAAAGAGTTCACTTATCCTACTCAAGTCAATAGTTGAACTTTTCAATAATCCAGATGATAAAATTATTATCTTAAAACCTACAACTCTAGCCTGCGATATTTTCAAAAAAAGACTTTTAGAAATTGTAGAGCATGCAATCATTGAGATAGATTTAAGTGCTATAGAGATTATAACACCACTTGATCTTGTTAATAGACATAATACAAAACTAGGAAGAGAGCATACACAACTATTAGATATAGATGATAAGCTAATGAAAAAGTCATTTGACAGTTCACCCCTACTTATCTGTGATGATGCAAATATCTATAACTCAAAATTTATTGACTATCTGAAGCATCTACAAAAAAAAGATAAGCTTCTTTTTGTAAATACTACTTTTGAAGCTCAAGAGATACAGACCTTAACACTCTCATATCAAAATGAAAAAAGAGAGATATCTTTTCAAAATACAAATCCTTATGCAAAAGCACTCAATATTATCTTCAATTTAGTAAATGATAATGAAGATGGGATTGTACTTGCTGCCTCTGAGGAGTCTTGTGAAAATCTTTTTGATGACTTAGATAAATTTATTACAACACAAGCACAAATTTTAGAGAGTAACCTCCCTCTTGTTAAACAAAAACTAGGCAAAGTTCTTCTTTGTAAATATTCAGACATTAATACCCTAAGGGTCAAACATATTATTATGATAGATTTATTTTCAGCAAGCGAAAATGAGATAGAATATGCCTTTAATTTAGCAACAGAGAGTGTCAATGTTCTCTATGAAGAAGATTACCACGAGATAATACATCTAAGGAATAAATATGAACAAAGTAGTCAAGAGCGAATCAGAGTGGAGAGCACAACTAACACCTGAAGCATTTTCAGTATGTAGAATGCACGGTACAGAAGCCCCTTTTTCAGGAGAGTTTTACGATTATAAAGGTGAAGGCACATACAGATGTGTATGTTGTGATGCACCTCTCTTTGAATCAGATACTAAATTTGACTCTGGAACAGGCTGGCCAAGCTACTTTGAAGCGGTAGAAAATGCTGTTAAAGAAATAAAAGATATGTCCCATGGAATGATACGGGTGGAAGTAGTCTGTGCAACATGTGATTCACATCTCGGACACCTCTTTCCAGATGGTCCAGCACCAACAGGAGACCGTTATTGTATTAACTCAGTCTGCTTAACTTTCAAAGAGAGCCACTAATGAAAAACTTTATTCTTATCCCTATACTTTTAAGCACTTTACTTTTTAGTGCTTGTAGTTCAGATGCTTCAAAACCTGTAAAAGAGGTTATAACAACTTCCATACAAAAAACAACTCAAAATCTCAATCACCCGACTGTTGTACTGCAAACAACAGCAGGTGATCTTGAAATAGAACTTTTTTCTGATATTGCACCACTTGCAGTGGAAAACTTTATGACTCATATTAAAGATGGTTACTACAACGGTATCGCCTTTCACCGTATTATCAAAAACTTTATGATTCAAGGTGGTGATCCAACAGAGAGTGGTAGAGGTGGGGAGTCTATTTGGCATAAAAACTTTAAAGATGAGTTTAAAGATAAAACATTTGATAAAGCAGGTATCCTTGCAATGGCCAACCGTGGACCAGGGACAAATGGAAGTCAGTTTTTTATAACTACAGCAGCAACACCTTGGCTTAATGGTCACCATACTATCTTTGGTCAAATTACTCCAAAATCTTATTCTGTTTTACAGATACTCAATGAGACTCCAGTAAATGGAAGTACACCTCAAGAGAGAGTAGAAATCGTAAAAGCATACATACAAAGTGAAGGTAAATAGATGGAAATGCAAACTATGCAAAAACTAGAAGAAGAAGCATTAAAAAAGAGTGGTACAGACTTTAGCCGTTTAGGTTTTGCTCTCTTTTTTATGATAGGTGTCTTAACATTTAGTTTCTTAAATAATGGGGGTATCCCTAACAATATGTTCCTAGCTATTGCTGCACTTATAGGTGCTTATATGGCTATGAATATCGGAGCAAACGATGTAGCCAACAATGTTGGTCCAGCTGTTGGTTCCAAAGCGATGACCATGACTATGGCTATTATAATAGCTGCTGTTTTTGAAGCTGCTGGAGCACTAATAGCTGGTGGGGAAGTTGTTAAAACCATCAAAAAAGGGATTATTGATATCTCAGCATTTGGTGGTAATGCAGATCCATTTATCTGGGCAATGATGGCAGCACTTCTTGCTGCTGCACTATGGCTAAACTTTGCAACTATGATGCGAGCACCTGTCTCAACAACACACTCAATTGTTGGGGGTGTAATGGGTGCGGGAATTGCAGCTGCTGGGTTTAGCATAGTTTCATGGGGGACAATGGGAAAAATCGCTGCTTCATGGGTTATATCTCCTGTTCTTGGTGGTCTTATAGCTGCAGCCTTTCTCTACTCCATCAAAAAGTCCATCGTATTTAAAGATGACAAAATTCAAGCTGCCAAAAAATATGTTCCAGTTTTTGTAGCACTAATGTCATGGGCATTTGTAACATATCTTACACTTAAAGGTCTCAAAAAAATCTGGCCCTCAGTAGTAGATATACTCAATATAATTCCCTTCGTCTCAATTGAGATGACAAAAAAACCAACACTTTTAACAGCTCTTATAATGGGTGGAGTGATAGCGATCATAGTATTTTTTGCAATACGTAAAAAACTCTCAGCAACTACAGATATGGAAAACACTAAAGATTCAGTAAATACACTTTTTACTATTCCTCTTATCTTTTCAGCAGCTCTTCTCTCTTTTGCTCACGGTGCAAATGATGTTGCAAATGCTATTGGGCCTTTAGCTGCTATTAACGATGCTGTAGTAAATGGTGGTATATCTTCAAAAGCGAGTATCCCTTTATGGGTTATGGGTGTTGGAGCACTAGGTATCGCTCTTGGTCTTGCCCTTTATGGACCAAAACTCATCAAAACGGTAGGTTCTGAAATTACAGAGCTTGACCAAATCAGAGCTTTTTCTATCGCAATGGCTGCCTCAATTACAGTTATTATTGCATCACAACTAGGTCTTCCTGTAAGTTCAACACATATCGCTATAGGTGGTGTCTTTGGGGTTGGTTTCTTACGAGAGTACTTACACTTAAGTGATGCAGATACGACGATAGAAGAAGATAAAGAGATTATTAAAGATGAGAAACATACACTAAGTGCTTATAAAGCTGAACTCTCAAAACTAGAGAAAAAACCTAAAAAGAGTGTTACAGAGTATGAACGAGTAGTTGAACTTTACAAGCTAGTAGCTGATGAAGAAAAAATCATTAAGTCTGCAAAAAAACATATCAAAAAAGCAAAAAAAGTCGAGTACGTAAAGCGTGATGCTGTGAAAAAGATTATTGCTGCATGGGTTATTACAGTACCAGCAGCAGCTATTCTTGCCGCTATACTCTTTTATATGATTCGCGGAATTATGCTCTAAACGCTATTAAGAGCCTCTTGAAGCTTCAGTGCTTGAGAGTGCTCCTTAACATCATGAACTCTAAGTATAGAAGCTCCATTACGAACTGCCTCTAAATGAATTGCAAGAGTCCCACCAAGTCTATCCTCTACTTTAGAAGCTATAACTTTATCTATCATAGACTTTCTTGAAGCACCAACTAAAAGTGGTTTTTTCAAGGTTCTAAAATGCTCTAAATGCTTTATAAGAGTCAGGTTGTCATGTAGTGTTTTTCCAAATCCAATTCCAACATCTAAAACTATTTTCTCAATACCAAAACTCTCTGCTTTTGTTACTCTCTCTTCTAAAAAAGTATAGACCTCATCTAAGATATTATCATACAAAGGATTATCTTGCATTGTCTGAGGTTTTCCTTGCATATGCATAATAACAGCCGTTGCCCCATACTCACTGCAAAGCTTACAAACAGCATCATTTTCTAAACCTGTAATATCATTTACAATTGTAAAACCTGACTCTAGTGCATACTTTATAACGATAGGTTCATAACTATCTATACTAAAGGCGACTTTCTTAAAAAGTTCTCTCTCCTTTATAAGGTCCAAAATCGGTTTCACTCGAGAGAGTTCTACTTCAGGGGAGATCAACTTAGCATTTGGAGCAGAAGAGACACCACCAATATCGATAATAGTTGCACCATCGCTAATCATCTGCTCAATCATTACAACAGCATCCTCACCACTAAATCTACTATCTGCAAAGAAACTATCATCATTAGCATTTATAACACCCATAATATCTACTTTTTCTATACTCTTTAGTTGTGTGATTTCTTTTAATCTATGCGCGAGATTTTTTAGCCCAAAAGGCTGTGCTAACTCTTTTTTTGAAAGTGTCACGAGTTGTTTAGTAGTAGCAATTAAAAGACAATCAACTCTTGGTGTTTGAGCTAGAACTGTGCCACGAGGAACAGCTAAATCTGCACCAATAGAGAGGGCATCCTGCTTTAAAATATTTGCACCACCTACATTCAAATCTTTTATACTGATTATATGTGTCTGAGCCTTAGAGGAGAGGATATTTACTCCCCCACTATCAACTCCTAATCTCTTTAGATAGTTTTTTATATCTAGGCTATTAGATAATTTTTCTACTATCATTAAACATCCTTTGCAAAACTCATAAGTAACATAGCGAGTACACTTTGAGGTCGGGCATTTAGATTTAGTAACCTATAGGCTTTATCGAAATTATCTAACTGCAGTGGTGTTAAGATAAGCATATCAACCACTGTAGCACGATAAAAGAGGGCTTGAACCAACTCTTTTGCATCCTCTTTTTTTACTCGTACATGCTCTTTTAAAAATGTAAATACATCCTTATAGTCGAGGCGTGCAAGACTTATCTCTATCTCTACTTTTACTCTATGGGTATCTACTTTAAGAATTGGCAAACGAGAACGAACAGTAGGAAGTAGGTTTGATTTTGTTGGACTTATAATAATAAATTCTATATTATGAGGAGGCTCTTCTAAAAGTTTTAAAAGAGAGTTTTGTGCAACATCTGTAAGATCAGATGCCCCCAATATAATATACTTAGTCTCCGCTTCACTTATATAAGCTTCTGCTAAAACTGCTTTTGCATGCTCTATTTTAAAGCTCTCATCCGTGACTACAAACTTTACAACTCTATGTGGAGACAACTCTCTTTCTAGTTGGGATGCTTCCTCTTCTATCTCATCAGAGATAATTATATGCCCTTTTACAGCATTATGAGCTTGCATCAACCTCTCCAAACATGGTAGCATTTAATGAAGCATCAAAGAGTCGGTAGAGTTGTAGAAGTTTAATATCTAAAATTTTATCATAAGACTTTAAAGTGAAAGCATCATTAAAATCTTCATCAAACATCCAGAAGTAGCTATTATCTTTTCTTTTGGCTATATCACAGCGTTTATCTTCACCTTTTCCAATATACCAGAAAAAATAATCATCTTTATGCGCTAATGAAATCATATCATCTAAAACATCTATCATCTCACCACCACTCACACTATTGTAGTGAACAAAAAGGGCATCAATACTCAGGATAGGAATAAGAGGTCGATCTAGTGAAGCGCTATTTAAAGAGGAGAGTATATAACTCTCTAACCATTTTCTTTTTTCATCAGTAATAAGAATAATGGTTTTACCTTGAAGTATCTGCTCAAGTGCATATGCTGTTGTCTTTGACCACTCAAAACGCTGTTCTTCTAACCAACTAAGGCTACCACCCTCTTCACGAATAGCATCAAGTGTCCACTGTGCAAAGTCAGGTAGGTATGTCTGAGACATATGACTACTTATCTAACTCATAAGCATCGTGAAGACCACGAACTGCTAACTCTGCATATTTTTCATCAATTACCATTGAAATTTTTATCTCACTTGTTGAAATCATATTAATATTGATATTGTTATCCGCCATAGTTGAGAATGCTTTTGCCGCAACACCTGTATGACTTCTCATTCCAACACCAACAACAGAAACTTTACAGATATCTTCATTGTAAGAGTCAGCATTTATCTCACCATCTTTTACAAAAGTATCTACTATAGCCTTAGCATCTTTCAAATCGCCTACTGGTACCGTAAAGTCTATGTTTGTAGTCTCATCAACAGCTTTATTTTGAATAATCATATCAACATTTACTTCAGCAGTTGCAAGTTTATTAAAGATATCAGATGCAATCCCTGGTCTATCTTTTACCCCAAGAAGTGAGATACGTGCTTGATTTCTATCTAATGCGATTCCGCTTACTAATGGTGCTTCCATGATATTTTCCTCTTTCGTTATTAATGTCCCCTCTTCATTTGAGAAGCTTGTTCTTGTTACTAAATTTACATTAAGTTTTTTTGCCATCTCTACAGAGCGGTTTTGTAAAACTTTCGCACCAAGAGATGCAAGTTCTAACATCTCTTCATAAGAGATTTTTTCTAACTTTTTTGCTTTTGGCTCTATACGAGGGTCCGTTGTAAAGATTCCACTTACATCTGTATATATCTCACATAAGTCCGCTTTTAATGCCCCTGCTATCGCAACAGCAGAAAGATCACTACCACCACGACCTAGTGTTGTAACATCACCGTGCTCATTCACACCTTGAAAACCTGCAACAACAATAATTTTTCCCGCTGTAATTGCTGCTTGCATTACTTCAGGATTTATCTCTTCTATACGTGCTTTTGTATGGTGTATATCAGTAATTATGCCCGCTTTTCTTCCTGTCATCGCTGTCGCCTCATGACCCATCTCTTGTAGTGCTATTGAGAGAAGTGATGCTGTAACACGCTCCCCTGCACTTAGAAGCATATCCATCTCAGCGCGAGCTGGATTTTCTGAAAAATGCTCAGCATACCCTACAAGTTTATTTGTTTCACCACTCATAGCAGAAACAACAACTACTACATCATTACCCTCTTTTACAGTAGCACTAACACGTGCAGCAACATTTCCAATACGCTCTAGGTCGCCAACACTTGTTCCACCAAATTTTTGAACAATTAACATTTATAATAATCCTTCATTTTTAAAATAATTTAGCACTGTCTCATATACTGGTTTTTTAAAATGTGCTGTATGATTTAAGACATCTGTAACACTTACAAATTTATGTGCCATGAACTCTGGATGTTCTGTTGCTAAGTTGATTTTTGCATCTTTACTCAGCTTCATCAGAAAGTATCTCTGTCTCTGACCAGTATAGGGTTTCATTCTCTCAGCAATTTTACTAGGGAAATCGTAAGATATCCACTCAGGATACTCACCAACAATTACAGCTTCTTTTGTTCCTATTTCCTCTTCCATCTCTCGGAAAAGTGCCTCTTGAACCTCTTCACCCTTGTCAATTCCACCCTGAGGGAACTGCCAAATATCTTGAAGGTCATTACGCTGTGCGATAAAAATCTCTTTTTTATCTGGGTAATTCTCTGAAACAATAATCATCGCCACATTTGGACGATATTCACTTTTAATACTCATTTATTTACCTATGTTTAATTATCGCGATTATACAAAAATAGTGATTAAAAGAATATAATGTAGTTAAAAGAGACCCACTATTGTTTAAAATTACAAATAATACTTTTTGTTTTAATATGGTTTTTAACATTTAAACTGTAAAATAGATTAATTAAAAAAAAGGAATACCAATGAATATCGGTAAAACATCTTTCTCTATTATTGCTCTCTCAGCAATAGCTCTTCTCTCTGTAGGTTGTGCTCCTAAACAATCTACTACACTTACACCAACTAAAATAGAACGTTCACAAGAACTTTTTATTACTACAGATATTAAAAAGACAAAAGTTAAGAAAAAAAAAGATTTTCAATATGAAATAAACCTCAACAATACAACGAAAACAGAAGCATCACTTATGCTAAAAAACAGAGGTGACAAAACACTAACTATTTCGGGACTTAACCTTAAAGACCCTTCACATCTTTTAAAATCTTCTAACAACTGTAATAAACCTTTAAAAGGTGGTGAGTCTTGTAACTTAACTATTAAATTTACAGGAAAAAATGAAGGTAGATTTACTTCGATTTTAGAAATTGCTTCTAATGATATAAAGCATAAAGTAACAAATATTCTTATTAATGCAGAGTCAAAAGACAAATTTCATGGCTATATCTCTCCAATTAAATCTACAAAAGTAAAACAAGAGAGAACTGTAAAACTTAAGTTTAATGCACTTAATAAAAAGCAATATATTCAAATTGAGAATGATGGACTTGGCCTTCTTGAACTTAAAGCTCCAAAAAGAAGTGGTGAAGATGCAAGTAGTTTCAAATATACAACAGATTGTAAAACATCTTTAAAAGTTGGTCAAAAATGTGAAGTTACTGTAACTTACGATCCAACAAAAAAAGAGGGATTTAGTGATGCTACTATTACAATTCCATCAAATGGTAACATTACACCATCAAGATATATCAGATTAGAGGGTTACTCAAAACCTTTCTCAATTGCTATTAACAAATTTGTAGTCTCTGATAATATTGGTGACTTTGTTGATGATTACTTTGAATCTACTAAAACTTACTACTTTAGAACTATCTATCAAGGTAACACAGATAGATTTTTTACAAATGGTGTAAAAGCAGAAATCGCTAAATACTTCAAAGCAAATAACTTTAAACTTGCATCATCTCCTGCTAAAGCAGATAGAGTTGTAACTATCTACCCATCCGTTACTACAACAAAAAATGAAGAGAGCAATGACCTTGCATATAACATCGTTATAGATGGATATCTTACAACAAAAGCGAAAGGTATCAAAACAGCTTCAAATAGTACTATAGCACTTGACTATAACTCAACTATTGGTGATACAAAGTTTAGTGCACTTACTTTAAATAATATGATTTTTTCAAAAGAGAAATTCCAATTTGGTCTTGATATCCAAGTTGATAATGTAGCAGATGAAAAAGAAGTTGCTACGACAGTTGCAGACATTGTTGTAAGTAAACTTTTCAATGTTCTAGGATTAAAAGACACAAAAGGAACTAACTAATGAAGAAGTTACTTGTAACTCTTTCCCTTTTTACTTTTAGTACAACTTTACTTATGGCGAATCTTTCGCCTGAGTACTCTGCAGATGTAAATTCACTCAAAGCAGAGTATGCAGTAAGTTCAAAAACAGAAAAAGTAGTTAAAAAAGAAGAGCGTAAAAAAGAGAGTGTTCCAACCTACAGTAGAGATGTAAAAATAATAAAGGTACTTAAATACTCTGATATTACAAACTACACAACATCACATAAACTACTAAAAACGAAGGTACTCAGAGGATCAGTAAAAAAATCTGATATTATCACTCAAGCAAATGAGCTTACATCTGCCAAAGTACTTGTATTTGTACAGAACAACATCCGCTATATCTATTTTTATACTAATTAAAATAGATATATAATGTAACTAACAATAAAAGGAGGATAGAATGATTCGACTCTTATTGTCTGTTATACTCATCTTTATCTCAACTTCACTCTATGCATCATCACAACGAATTGCCCTTGTTATAGGAAACAACAACTACCCTACTCCTAATAATCTCTATAATCCAGTCAATGATACACTACTCATCTCACAGCGTTTAAAAACAGCAGGGTTTAAAGTCATACTGATTAATAATGCAACTAAACAGGAGACAGATAGTGCTTTAAAAAGATTCCAACAAGAGCTTACTCCTGAGACTACAGGGCTATTTTATTTTGCAGGGCATGGAGTTGAGATAGATGCTACAAACTATCTTGTCCCCATTAATGCCAACTTTCAAAATGAAGATATGTTAAAAACAACTTCACTTGATATCAGTAAAGTTGTCAGAATTTTTAAAGAGAGTAGTAATAGACTTAACATCATTATATTAGATGCATGTAGAGATAATCCCCTTAGAAACAATACAAAAAAGGGGCTTGCTCCCTTTGTCTCACCCCAAGGACTTTTTGTTGCATACTCTGCACAAGCAGGAGAAAAAGCACTCGATGGTCCTAAAGATGGAAATAGCCCTTTTGCAAAAAGTTTAGCAGAAAATATACTATCAGGTAAAGATATAGAGGCTACTTTTAAACAGACACGAATAGATGTCTATAACAGAACAAAAGCGAAGCAGAGACCAAGTACATATAGTGAGATATTGGCACCTTTTTACTTTGTAAAAAAAGTCACTACACGTGGATTAAAAAGAGCTCACACGCTAAAGAGAACTACCAGTGTAAATTTTATCCGCCATAAACGCTATATAGAGCCACAACTTGTTCTTATAAAAGCTGGTAAATATATCAAAGGAAATAATGATGACTTTGAGTCTGCACCAGAGCATGAAGTAGTTATTCAAAAAGAGTTTTATGTAGGTGCTTATGAGGTTAGTTTTGAAGAGTATGATATGTTTACAACTTCTACCGGTTGGATAGAGGCAGAAGATAATGGCTGGGGAAGAGGTAAACATCCTGTTATAAATATCTCCTATATAGATGCAAGTGCTTATATAAAATGGCTCTCAAAAAAGAGTAAAAAGCACTATAGACTTCTAACGGAGAATGAGTGGGAGTATATTGCTCGTGCAGGATCAAATACTATTTATGGTTTTAGTGATGATGAGGCAGAGCTCGAGCTCTATGCATGGTATAAAAACAACTCAAATCATCACCCTCATAAGATAGGTACAAAAAAAGCAAATAAATTTGGTCTCTATGATATTTTAGGAAATGTTGCCGAAATAACAGACTCCAGTTTTTATGCTTATGACTCTACAGAGTATCTCAACGGAGATAACAACTCTGATATCAAGGTTCTTAGAGGTGGCACATACTATAGTGAATATGATGTACTAGAAGTCTATAAACGCCAAGAGATAAGTGAGAGTTCTAAAACCAAGTCAACTGGATTTAGAGTAGTACTAGAGAAATAACTATCTTCTAGTTATTTCCTACTTCATGGTAGTGAAACTCATCACATCTTCACTACTCTCAAGCTTTCCTATCCGCTTAGGACGAAGCCCTCTTGTATGTTCTAATGCCTTTTTAATCTTTTTAGAAATTATATAATAGCCACTCTCTTCATCATACTCTACTTGTGGTAATTTTTTTATCTTTTTATTTGAAGCTATGACTTGCAAACTCTCTATTCCAAATGGTTCTTCTACAGTAAAAGCACCAAGACTTATCCATTTTGAAGCGTCATCAGCATTTACAAACTTAACAAAACGGCTACTCCCATTTCCTTCACTTAACTC
>Ga0256837_1000248_pt1 | contig 48102 bp, 51 predicted proteins | sample 4562384metaG_FD_185976 | JGI IMG/M metagenome (GOLD analysis project Ga0256837, IMG submission 185976) | Hydrothermal vent microbial communities from Guaymas Basin, Mexico - 4561-384 | ecosystem: Environmental > Aquatic > Marine > Hydrothermal vents | place: Mexico: Guaymas Basin | collected... | reverse complement strand
TCAAGCTGAATCAGTTATAGTTGTTGGGTTATTCACACTTATTGGAACTGTTGTAGTTTATTATATCGCTTCTGCACTTACTGGTGGTGGACGTGTTGATGAAGAGACTGAGCAAGTTGGACTTGATGAAGCTGTACATGGTGAGAGAAGTTTAAACTTATAGAAAGTTGTTTGTAACCATTAATTTGGTTACAATTTTAATATTAAAATATTTATGGAGTAGATAATGAAAAAAATAGAAGCAATAATTAAACCCTTTAAACTAGAAGATGTAAAAGATGCACTAGCAGAAATCGGGATTACCGGTATGACTGTTAGTGAAGTAAAAGGTTACGGTTCTCAAAAGGGTCATTCAGAACTTTACCGTGGTGCTGAGTATGTTGTAGATTTCTTACCAAAAATAAAAATGGAAATGATAGTTTCTGGAGATATGGTAGATAAAGTAACGGCTACTATTGTTGAAGCTGCTCGTACTGGTAAAATTGGTGATGGTAAAATATTCGTTAGTGATATTGAAAAGATCATCCGTATTCGTACAGGTGAAGAAGATAACGAAGCTATATAGTTTCGCTATCTTCTACATGTACACATTTATTGTGTATATGTGTGTACTGTCTTAAAACTTCTTCATTTAATTTTTAACACATATTTATTTCGCTAAACTCTTTCTTACTTTGACATATAAAGGGTAACACACATGTTAGAAGCTGATTTTAAATATATTATCGATACTTTTTTCGCACTATTTTCTATGGTCTTAATCATATTTATGGTTCCTGGTTTTGCAATGCTGGAATCTGGACTTGTAAGAACAAAAAATGTATCTGCTGTATTAACTGCAAATATAATGATTTATGCAGTTGCATCCCTCTCTTTTTTACTTATTGGGTATACAGTGGCATTTGGCTCATGGGAGAATACATCTATGAGTATTTTTGCTGCATTTATGTTTCAGATGGCATTTGTCGGCAAGACTGTAAATATTATGAGTGGTGGTGTAAGTGAGAGGATTAAAATTATTCCTCTTGTTATATTTACTGTGATTATGGCTTCTGTTATTTATCCTTTAGTTGTAAACATAAGCTGGGGTACTGACATCTTATCTGGAACTATGTTTGACATTGATATGTACGACCTTGCTGGATCCACAGTTATTCACTCTACAGGTGGATGGGCTCTTCTTGCGGCAATACTCATTATAGGACCGCGTAAGGGGCGTTATAAAGATGGAAAAATAAGAGTTATCCCTGCTTCAAATATACCTCTTGTAGTTTTAGGTGCACTTCTTTTATGGATAGGCTGGTTTGGCTTTAATGGAGGAAGTGTTGGAAGTATATCAAGTATTGAGAGTGCAAATACGGTAGCAAAAACTATTATGAATACAAATACAGCAGGACTTTCAGGTGCAATAATCGCTGGAGTTATTATGTATTTGCGATATAAACTTTTTGATATTACAATGATTTTAAATGGTGCACTTGGTGGACTAGTCGCTGTTACTGCAGGACCTGATCTATATGATATTTATACACCGATACTCATCGGTTTAATCGCTGGTGCATTAGTTGTATTTGCTGTTCCTCTCTTTGATAAACTGAAATTTGATGATCCTGTTGGTGCACTCTCTGTTCACCTTGTTAATGGTATTTGGGGAACACTAGCGGTAGGTGTTTTTGTAGATGAAATTTCTATACTTGCACAACTTAAAGGTATTGCCGTAGTTGCTGTTTTTGCTTTTACGAGTTCATTTGTTGTACTTTTTATTATTAATAAAATAGTGGCCTTTAGAGCAGAAGATGATGTTCAAGTAGAGGGTCTCGATGTAAATGAAGTAGGTGTTGAAGCATATCCTGAATTTAAACGTGCTATTTAACACTGTTGTAACAGATATTTTGATAATATCTGTTTCATGATAAGACACTCTCGTTCTCTAGTAATCTCTTTACTTTTTCATATCCTTCTTGTAGGAGTTCTTTTTTTCTTCTATAATGCGAATTTTTTTAAAAAAGATAAGCATACTGAGAAGCTACTCTGTATGAAATTACAATGTCTATCAGAAACTCCTACTCCTGTAGAACAAAAACTTACCCCTCAAAAGCCTCATAAGAAGGTAGAAACTGTTAAAAAAAATAATACACATAAAAAAGTAATTAAAAAAAAAGTAGTACATAAATATAAGCCAAAACATGAAGTGATTCCTGATGTGAAACAATCTACATCAGTAATAGAGAAAGAGATAAAAGTGCAAAAGCCTGAAACTACTACTGTAGTAAAGAAGAGTATCTCTAATACCGTAGAAGTAAGTAAAAAAATACCACAACAAACAGTAGCAGAGATCTATGTTGATGAAAATCTTAAAGAAATTGTAACACTACTTCAAGAGAATCTATACTATCCAAGAAGGGCACGTAGACGTGGTTTAGAAGGAGATGTAGTCGTGAAGTTTAAACTCTCTAAAAATGCTGTTGTATCCTCTATAGAAGTTGTTTCATCTCAAAGTGATATTTTAAGTCGAGGGGCTATTAAAACTATTGAAAATCTCTCTACTGTTTTTCCAAAACCAAAAGAAGAACTAGTTTTAAAAGTACCAATTTCATATAAACTAAAAAAATAGAGTATTTATATTGGTAAAAAATATTTTATTTAACCTTTCAATATTATGGAAACTTTAATGTAAATTGACTTATAATGATTATAAGCAAAAACTAAATTAAGGGATAAGTTATGAAAACTTTACTAAAAAAAATTATATTAAGCGGTGTTGTTGTTTCTCTCATGAGCGGATGTGGTCCATCATCATATAATGGACTAGTTAATGTCGTTGCAGTTGGTGCAGGTGAAAAACCTACAAGTGTAAGTGATAAAAATTATGTAGATACAAAATCATTACCTAATATAATTGTTTATCATACTCCGGGAATTAAAATTAAAGAACAAGATGTTAGTACAAAAACTAAATACATTGTAGGTGATGCTCTTACGAAAGAGTACACAGGTGCTCCTTCTCTTCTTGTAGATTATTTAAACAAATATCATTCCCTTGATAATAAAGTACTAATCTTAGATACTCGTGGAGTAGTTGCTTGGTCTGGATACTTCCGTGGTAGTGATGTCACACAAGCAATGGGTGTATATGATTATGGACTACTTGGTACAGATAGAATCTCTTTTGACGAAGCAATGGGAAAATATGTAATGGACAAAGAAGATGCAGAAGAGTATAAAAAAGATAAAAAAATAGTTTTTACAGATGATGAAAAATATCCATTTCTATTTGCGAAATATCCAAATATGAGGGTAGGTAATAATGATTTATCTAAAGTAATAAGTAACAATAAACCCTCTGTATTAATTTTCTTTATGTCTAAAGATACATCAGAAGGAACATTGTCAGGAGATGTTGATAGTGTAGTAAATGCAGTGAAATTTTTTAGTGGGCAAGAATCAAGTAGTTCTTTAACACCTCAAAGTGTCTTGCAAAATATAGAAGATGTTTATTTTGAAAAAAAATAGATAACAAAGAAGAGATAGAAATTATAATTCTATCTCTTCTTTATTTGTAGTTGAAGTTTTAGTTGAAATTTTAATTTTTTGATTGAAGTTGGTGACCCCGAGGAGAATTGAACTCCTGTAACATGGATGAAAACCATGGATCCTAACCGCTAGACGACGGGGCCAACATATTGTAAATGGTGTCCTGTGATGGATTCGAACCATCGGCCACATCATTAAAAGTGACGTGCTCTACCAGCTGAGCTAACAAGACATTTTGTCTCTTATTTGTTAAGAGGTCGAAATTATAGGCAAAATTAATTTTATTGTCAAGAAAAAAACAAAAGAATTTTTAAATTCCTCTAATAGGCGAAGATAGCATACAAAAACGGCATATATTTGCACATGTATAGAAATTCAAAATAACAATAATTAATAGTGTTTTAATGTAATATCAGATAATATCCATATTACATTAAAACACTAAAGGATAATGATGAATAAAGGTATAAAAGTAGGTCTTTTACTTATTGCTGTAAGTATATTAGGAACAGGTTGTGCACAAAAGGTACGTATTAAAGCATTGCAACCAGCAGAAGTTGGTGCAATGGCATCAAAGAAAAAAGTTGCGATTAGTGAGTTTAAAAATGATAAAGTTGGTCTTTCTGGAAAAATTGAATCTCAGATAGCTAGACATAAACTTGATAAGAAAAGATACTTTACCGTTCTTAGTAGAAAAGATATGGCTAAAGTGATTGCTGAGCAGAAACTACAATCTTCAGAGTTAATGGATGAGGCAACAAGTGCTAAAATTGGTAAACTTATTGGTGCTCAAGCAATTATTAATGGTGAGATATCATCTGCTAATGCTGAGAGTGGTTCATACCAAGAAGATAGAGAAAAATGTCTTCAGTACTATAAAGATGGTAGTGGTTGTGCTAGATATAGATATTACAAAGTAACATGTAAAACAACACAGGCTTCTGTATCTGCAAACATTAACATTGTTGATGTAGAGAATGGTTCTGTAATATATGGTGATACAATTAGTAAAGATTATAGTGCTGACTCTTGTAAAGCTGGAAGAACTAGTCTTGGTCTTTTAGTTATGGACTCTGGCCCAAAACAGATCTTATCTAAAGGTCAGGCTTTAACAAAACTTGCTGACTCAATTGCTAGTGAATTTGTATATAAACTTACACCTAACTATATCTACTTCTCAGTTGGTCTTATCTCTTCTATCGAGCTAGAAACAGTTACAGATGCACAAAATGTAAAATTTGAGACGACTTTAGCTTATATTAAAGCGGCTCGTTATGACAAAGCTAAAAAACTTCTTGGTGATTTAATGAAAGAGTTAGATGGTAAAAGTTATGCTGTAGCATATGTTCTTGGTGTAGTAAATGAAGCAACAGGTGATTTTGATCAAGCAAAAGAGCTCTATACAATGGCTGATGATTTAACTGTTGAACCAGTTGATGAGATTAACTTAGCTATCAATCGAATTGACAGATTAATTGAAAAAAGAGATGAAGCTAGAAAACAGATGAATACAAAATAGTATTATGAAGATTTTTAATACAGTAATATCTCTGGTATTAATTGTCTTTATTTCTGGATGTGGGGGTGCTGCTCCCATACCAGTTAAAAAGAAAGAACCTACTCCTCAGTGGGTAAATGGAATCCTTCCAAATGATACTGCTACACAACTTTATGGTCTAGGGCAAGCTAAAAACCGTGATGCAGCTATAAAAGTAGCTTTAAATGATATGGTTTCAAGATTAGGTGTGAGTGTTGAGTCATCATACAAGAGTCATGAAAAAGTAGAAAACTATCACCTTTCATCCAAAATAACAACTGATATCAAAGCGGATGTTTCTAAAACAAAAGTAAATAACTATAAAGTTATTAAATCTTTTAAAGTTAGTTACAATGAATTTGCAGTTATGATAGAAACAGATAAGTTGCAGTTTATAAGTGGTCTTAAAGATACACTGAACACTAAAAAAGAGTCTATCTCACAAAAACAGAAAGCTTTAAAAAATCAAGATATATTGACAAAGTACAATGGAAAAAAAGCACTTGCTAAAGAGGCATCACAGCTCTTATCTACAGTTCTAATGATTGCTGAACTTGATAAAAGTTTTGATAAAACAGCATCAGTTTCATTTATTCAGTCGGTTGAAAAAGATTTTTTAGCGCAAGCGAATGATTTAAAGTTTTATGTAAGTGGTGATAAAAACTCACAGAATTTTATTGCTAAAATCAAAAACTATTTAGCACAAAGTGGTTTTCATGTAGTAGATAGAAAAAACTCTGCTGTAACTATCCAACTAAGTACAAGTTCAAATATCTCTAATGGAACAGTTGCTATTGCTGTTTTAAAAGTAAACATTACGGTTCATGATAGAGAAAATAGAGTAGGTGGAAAGTCACTTATAATTAAAGAGAGATTTACAAATATGCAGAGTGTTTATAAAAATGCAGCGATACACTTTGAACAAGATATAAAAGAGAGAGGTATTAACGAAGTTCTGGGAATGAACTTAGATATTGATACCAACTATTAACACTTAAGTAATATACTTTTATCATATTTAAACTAAGGTTGATTAGTAATGATAAAAAAGATTCAAAATGTTAAAAGTGAAGTTGCAAAAGTTGTAGTTGGGCAAGAGAAGATGATAGACTCTCTTCTTATAGCCCTTCTATGCGAAGGTCATATTCTTATAGAAGGTGTTCCTGGACTCGCAAAAACTACAACTGTAAATGCTCTTAGTAAAGCACTTGGTTTGAACTTCAAACGTGCACAATTTACTCCAGATTTACTCCCCTCAGACATTTTAGGTGCTGAAATTTATGATCCACAAAATAATCAATTTAAAATCAAAAAAGGTCCTATCTTTACAAACCTTTTACTAGCAGATGAGATTAACCGTGCTCCTGCAAAAGTACAATCAGCACTCCTTGAAGTTATGCAGGAGAAACAAGTTACACTTGGTGACACAACTTTTAAGTTAGATCCACCATTCTTTGTTATGGCTACTCAGAATCCGGTAGAACAAGAGGGTGTCTACCAACTCCCTGAAGCACAACTTGACCGTTTTATGTTAAAACTTGTAGTTGATTACAATACAAAGAGTGAAGAGTTAGAGATAGCTCGTCGTATCTCTAGTGGTAAGTTTGAAGAGATTTCTCCTGTTTTAAGTAGTGAAGATTTAGAGATACTAAAAGAAGCAATAAACAATATTCATGTAGATAGTGAAGTTGAAGAGTATATGATTGAGCTTGTAAACGCTACTCGTAATCCTAGTGAGTATGGTTTAGAGGAGATAAAAGAGTACATTCAGTTTGGAGCATCTCCTCGTGTGAGTATAGATATGTTTAAGGCTGTCAAAGCGATGGCGTTTATGCGCGGTAAAGATTTTGTCACACCAGTTGATGTAGCATACATCGCAAAAGAGTTAATGCGTCATCGTATTGTTCTAACATACGAAGCAGAAGCTGAAGGTATAACAACTGATGAAATTATCCAAAAAGTACTTGAAGCTGTAGCTATACCGTAGTAGGAGTCCCAATGTCTAAACTACAAAAGATTTTAGTTCGAGCTAGACGTCAAGTCTTTTCCGAAATGGTAGGGAACAATCCCTCTATTTTTCAAGGAGAAGGGTATGACTTTATTGAGCTACGTGAGTATATGCCCGGTGATGATATTCGTCATATAGACTGGAATATTACTGCGAAACTTCAAACACCCTATATTAAGATTTTTAGAGAAGAGAGAGAGTTAAATGTTGTTCTTGCTTCTGTTTTAAATGGTAGTGTTCACTTTGGTTCTAAAAAATTCAAGCAAGATATAATCGCTGAAGTAAATGCTCTTTTAGGGTTCTCTACACTAAAGAATGGAGACCTTTTAAGTAGTTATATTTTTACAGATAAAATGATAAGTGCCTCAAAACCGAGTAAGAAACTACATCAAATTCAAAAAAGTGTAGATGAAATACTCTCTTTTGATGCTCTAAATAAACAGGTAGACTTTAAAAATCTCTCAGATACTCTTTTTAAACGCTTAAAAAGGAAATCACTTGTAATTATTGTTGGAGATTTTTTTGAGATACCAGATTTTAAACTCCTAGCAAAAAAACATGAGGTGATAGCAGTAATCGTAAGAGATCATTTAGAGGAGAAACCACCAAAAATGGGATTCTCCTCTTTAGTAGATCCAGAGAGTGGTATTACCTTAGAAGGAGACTTTAATAGTAGTAGTGTAAAGAGTTATGCTTCTCGTGTAGCTGCTCATGATAGAGAGCTCTACAGAGTCTTAAGAAAAGATCAGATTAGATTTACAAAAGTTTATACAGATGCAAATGTTAGTGTTGCACTGCGTAGACTCTTTGAAGGGAGATAGTAAATGCCTACAGTTGAGATACAACTTCATGATATTAAACCCCTTATGGAGATTCAAGAGTATTCACTCTATTATTTTATAGCTCTTGTAGTTGTTGGAACTATTCTTCTTATTTCATTAGTATATCTAGCAATTAAATGGTTTAAAAATAGAAATAAGTTTAATCTAAGAGCAGAACATAGTCGACTTTTAAAAGAGATTAGTTTTCAAGATGCTAAGAGAGCTGCTTATGATATAACATTGTATGGACTTACATTTAGAGATGATAGTGAGCGCCATAGAAAAGCATACGAGCTACTAGTTGAAGAGTTGGAAGCATATAAGTATAAAAAGGATGTGAAATCTTTTAGTGATGAGGTAAAACACCTTTTTGATATCTATTTAGGACTTATTGATGTTTGATTTACTCTATTTTGAATTTCCTCGTTTAGTATTTCTTATTTTCTTTTTTATAGCTTGTGAGACACTCTGTAAGATGAAACTTCCATCACTTTACTTTCCACATGCCGCACAGTTTATGAAAAGTAGTGTCTCCTCCTCAAAACTTCTCTTCTTCTTAAAGTGGACAGCTATTGTGATGATGATATTGGCTTTGATGTCACCAGTTATAGATGAGCCTTATGAGCTTGAGCCTAAAAAGGGACATGAGATAGCTCTAATCATTGATGCTTCTCAGTCTATGCAGGCGAGAGGATTTGATATGCGTAACCCTGGAGTGAGTCGTTTTGATGTAGTAAAGGCAATAGTGGGAGACTTTATAAAAAAACGTGAGAGTGATAATATGGGACTAGTAGTTTTTGGTGCTTACTCTTTTATAGCTTCACCATTAACATATGATGAAAATATTTTGGCTCGCATAGTATCACAACTCCAGATAGGAATGGCAGGAAAATACACGGCTCTTTATGAATCTTTAGCACAAGGTGTAAAACTGCTGAAGATGAGTGACTCAAAGTCAAAAATAGCGATACTCTTAACAGATGGTTATTCTACAGAAGGAGTTGATAAAATTCCTCTTAAGGTGGCACTTGATATGGCAAAAAAAGAGGGTGTTAAAGTTTATCCTATAGGGATAGGACATGCCAATGAGTATAACTCCGCAGTACTGTTGAAAATAGCTAAAGAGACTGGTGGTGTAGCTTTTGGAGCATCGAGTGCTGATGAGTTAAAAGCTGTGTATGAGAAGATAGACTCTTTAGAGAAAGTTGAGATAAAAAATGAAACATTTACCTATATGAAGTACTACTATTTTTATCCACTTTTTATAGCTTTAATGGCTCTAATGCTTTATGTATATCTAAGAAATAAGAGAGGAGCAAACTAGTATGAGTTTTTTACATCCTGAATTTTTATATTATTTACTGCCACCTATGATTATTCTGTTTATCTTGTTACTTACTCAAAAGAGTGTACAAGCATCTTACTTTTCAGAGGAAGTAATGGCAAAACTGAGTGTAAGTGCCAACACACTAACACTACAAGCGCGTAATGGACTCTTCTTCCTTATAGGTGTTTTGATGGTTATAGCTCTATCTGGACCTGTGATAGATGAGGGCACAATAGAGGTGAAATCTAAAAGTGCAGATATCATGATAGCACTAGATATCTCAGACTCGATGCTTGCAGAAGATGTCTATCCAAACCGCTTAAAGTTAGCAAAACAAAAAGCACTAGATCTATTGAAACTGGCTCCTGATGAGAGAATAGGAGTCATAGGTTTTGCAAAAAATTCTTATCTTGTCTCTCCTTTGAGTTTTGATACAAATGCTGTAGGTTTTTTACTACGAGCACTTAACACGGACTCTATTACAGAAAAGGGGACAAATTTTCTATCAATGCTTCATGTTGTCTCCCAGAGCATTAAAAATGAAAATAAAAAGTATCTCTTAATACTGAGTGATGGTGGCGATGCAGAAGATTTTTCAAAAGAGATAGCTTTTGCAAAAGAGAATAAAATAGTTGTCTTTGTTCTTGGAATAGGAACAGAGAAAGGTGCACCAATAAAAAAAGAGGATGGTTCCTTTATAAAACACAATGGCACTATAATCATCTCTAAACTCAATGATAGTATTAGTAAGTTCGCAACTGCTACTGGAGGTGTATATATCAAAAGTGTGAACTCAAGAGAGGATATAGAAGCAATGTTAAGAGAGATAAAAGCACACAGTGAGCAGCGCGAGTTGAAATCTCAAGAGATAAAACGCTATATACCACTCTTTTATTATCCTTTAGGAATCGCACTCTTACTTTTACTAGTAGCTACATCTTCTATGAGTAAAAGACAAAAGTTAAACCTTCCTGCACTCTTTCTTTTAGGGGTAATGATGGTTTACACACCGAAACTTGAAGCAGGACTTCTAGATTTTATAGAACTTGAAAAGGCAAATAAAGCATATGAGAGTGGTGAATATAAAAAAGCAAATGAGATTTATAGTGATTATCAATCGAGTTCAAATAGTTCACAAGCGCATTACAATATAGGTAATACTCTCTATAAACAAGGAAAGTATAAAGAGGCTGTGAAAAGTTATGAAAAAGCTCTTTTTGAAAAGAGAGAACAGAGAGCTAAGAACTATGCAAACCTTGGAAATGCTCATGTAAAGTCTAAAGAGAAAGAGAGTTTAAAAAAAGCGATGAAAGCTTATGAGAAGTCTCTAAAACTACAAGAGGATAAAGCAGTCAGAGAAAATCTTGAAGCAGTTAAAAAAGCGATTAAAGAGCAGCAAAAACAGCAAAAAGATAAAGAGTCTAAAGATAACAAGAGTAGTAAAAATAATAAAGATCAAAAAAAAGATAAACAGGAAAATAGTAAGAAAAATAAATCAGATAAGAAGAGTGATAAATCGAAAAAAGATGAGCAGTCTGATAAACAGAAGAGTTCTGAAGATAAAGATAAAGATAAAGAGAAGCAAAAGAGTAAAGAATCTAATTCAAAAGATAAGCCTAAAGAGAAACAGAGTGAAAAAGAGAAGCAGAAAAAAGATGAGGTAAAAGAGTTAGAAGAGAATAATACAACAGTAGAACCACAAGTGAGCCCCGATATGAAAGATAAAATGAGTGAAGCAGAAGAGAAAAAATGGATGAAACAGTTAAATAAAAGTCAGAGTACCTTTCTTTATAAACTAAATAAACAAAATAAATTTGAGGAGCAAACAGATGAAAAACCTTGGTAAAATTTTACTCTTTATAGTGCTATTTACAGCTTACCTAAACGCTACGGTAACAGCAAAGGTAGAACCATCATATGTTTATGCTGGAGATAGTGCGACCTATATGTTAACACTACAAGGAAATAAGATAAAAAAACCTCTCTTACTTGATATTTGTGGTAATGATATTACTGCAACTGGGTCTCAAACAAGTATAGAGTCGGTTAATGGAAATTATCAACGAAGTTATGTTTTAAGCTATGAGTTTGTGCCACAAAAGAGCTGTACAATAGATCCATCTGAGGTTAGGATAGATGGGAAAGTGGAAAGATCTAACAGCGTAAAAGTAAATGTGAAACCAAGAGCTCAAGATAATACAGCAGAGTTTCTACTCTCTTTTGAAGTTGCAAAAAAAGAGCTTTATATTGGAGAGCCTTTTAGTGTAACACTTCTACTCAAACAGCGTTTAGGTGCTAATGCAGTTGATTCTAAATTTATTGCTCCTGAGTTTAAAGGTTTCTGGATTAAGTCTGAGAGTAAGCCAGAGAGAACACAGGATAGTGAGTTTATAACAACAAAGTTACGCTATACACTTGCCCCTCAAAGGGCAGGTATGTTGACTATAGAACCAGCAAGATTAAAAATAGCAACACGTGCTAGACAAAATGGATGGGGCTCATTTATGCCTCAAGTTAAATGGAGAACTTATTACTCTAACACTGTTGAGGTAGCGGTAAAAGAGATTCCTAATAATGCAAAACTTATTGGTAACTTTACTATAAGTGCAGTAGTTGATAAAAAAGAGGTTAATCCCAATGAAGCGATTAATGTTACTGTTAATGTTGTTGGAGAGGGTAACTTAGAAGATATAGAGAGTTTTAGGCCCTATGTAACAGGAGTAAATGTTTTTGAAGAGAAGATTGAGATTACAGGTAATAAACTAACACAGAAAATAGTTTTTGTGTCAGATAAAGATTTTACTATTCCTTCATTTGAACTTGTATATTTTGATACTCAAACACAAAAAGTAAAAAAAATTACAACACAACCCATAGATATAAAAGTAGTTGGAGCAGCTCTTACCCCACAAAAGTTAGAGATAAAAAGAGATAGTGGTCTTCATGAAGATATGAAAAAGAGTGTCACAAAAGAGGAAGAATCTAAAAAAGATTATCTTCTTATCCTCATCGCATTTTTTATTGGATTACTCTTGGGTATTGTGAGTGTTTTACTTCTTAAGTCTAAGAGAGAGAAGAAAACTACTTTAAAGTTTGATATTAAAAATGAGAAAGAACTTTTAGTGCGATTACTTCCTTATAAAGAGAGTGATACTAAAGTAGCAGAAATAATAGCTATACTAGAAGAGAATATTTACACAACGAAGAAAACAGCCGTAGATAAAAAAGTTTTAAAAGAGATACTTACAAAGTATAAGATCTCTTAGTCAAGAATTTCATGGAGTTTGTTAGCATCAAGCATCTCTTGATGTACTCTCTCCCAGTCATCACTCTCAATAGCATTTTTAAGCTGTGAGAGTTCCTCTTCAAAAATAGTAATAGCTTCAAGAAGATTTGTTTTATTTTGTCTAAAGATATCCTCCCACATATAGGGAGAACTTTTAGCAAGTCGACTCATAGAACGATAACCACCAGCCGCAAGTGCCAAAATATTATGCTTATTCTCCTGCTTCATAACAGTATTAGCTATAGAGTATGAGATGGCATGGGGCATATGTGAGATAAATGCTGCATGGCGATCATGCTCTTTAGCTTTCATAAATGTTTGTCTCATTTTAAGTGAAGCAAAAAGTTTTTTTGCCACTTCAGACTGGTGTCTACCACTATCTTCAAGATTACAAAGTACTACAACTTTATCTTCATAGAGACCTTCTATAGCAGCTTTAGGGCCGAAGTTCTCTGTTCCCGTCATCGGGTGTGCTGCTACAAAATTTTTGCGTATTTTTGTAGGGATAGAGTTTACAATTTTCTCTTTTGTACTTCCTAAATCTATGATAGTAGTTGTCTCTTCTACCTCAGTAAGTTCGTGAAGTGTAGCAATAAGACCATCCACCGGAATGGCTAAAATAATAACATCACACTTCTTTACAGCAGTAAAACTGCCAATCTCATCTACAAGTTCTAGTTCCATCGCCTGTGTCGTATGCTGTTCGTTATGGTCATACCCAATAATCTTTGTTATATATGATTCTTTTTTCAGTGAGAGAGCGAGGGAACCACCCATAAGCCCTAATCCAATTATTGCTAGTGTCATGCTTTATCTTTATGTTTTATTTGTGAAATTATACTCTAGTTTACCCTATATTAATCACATAGTGGGTAAAATCTCTTCTTATATTATAATTATGGAATCTTAATGAAACTCTTTTTGCTCTCTCTCTTTTTACTTTTCTCCTCGACTCTTTTTGCACAAGCAATAAAAGCTATTAACTTTGATGGAATGGTGCATATATCAGAACCTGTTGCCCTAAGAATGTTAAGCTTTGAGAAAGGTGATGAGCTTGATGAAGAGAAGATTGATCAAGCAATTAAGAGATACTTTAAGCAAGGCTACTTTAACGATGTATGGGTAGAGGTTGAAGAGGGTATTGTTACTTTTTATTTTAAAGAAAAGGCAATTATCTCTAAAGTAGAACTGAGTGGTTGGAAAGAGAATGACGAAGATGTAATGAATAGTGTTATTCAGATAAAAAAAGGAACACTCTTCGATGAAAAAGTTTTAGAAAATGCTAAAAAAAGAATTATAGAAGCTATTTCACAAGAGGGTAAAATTGATTCTGTTGTTGAGATTCAAAAAGAGTATCTTGAAAATGGAAGTATTAAAGTTACTTTTATTGTGAATGAGGGTGAAGAGATTATCATTCAAAAACTCTCTTATAGTGGTGTTTATGGTTTAGACCCTGATGATTTTGATGATGTTATAGCAAATAAAGAGCATCAGTTTATAGGGTGGTTCTGGGGTAGGAATGATGGAAAAATGTCTTTACGAGACCTTCAGTATGATAACCTGAGAATTCGTGACTTATATATGCAGTATGGATATCTAGATGCAAAAATAGCAGAACCTTTTACTCGTGTAAATTTCAATCACTATACAGCAGATATGAGTTATCAGATAGAGGAGGGAGCGGTTTATACAATCTCTAAAATAACTCTATTGCAATCAAAAGAGGTTGTTCCAAATGAAGCACTTAAAGTCTTTGTTTCTCTTCATGAGGGGCAAGCTTTTAACATTAAAAAATTTAGAGCAGATGCGGAGCAGATTAAAACTATTATCGCAGATAAGAGTTATGCATATGTGCAGGTAGTACCAGATCTGAAGAAAAATAAAGAAGACCATACAGTTGAGGTCGTTTTTAAAATTACTCCAGGTGATAAAGTGAAGATTCGTGATGTAGTTATCTCTGGAAATACAAGAACGCTTGATAGAATAATCCGTCGTGAGCTTTATCTGGGGCCTGGTGATATGTACTCTCTTACAGACTTAAAAGACTCTAGAAACTCTCTTGGTCGCTTAGGTTTCTTTGAGGGAACGACTATTGAAGAGAAACGTGTAAATAATCAGAGCATGGATTTGATAGTGAAGCTTAAAGAGGCTCCAACTGGGAATGTACAACTTGGTGGTGGTTATGGATCATATGGTGGTATTTTAGTGAGTGTCGGTGTTAATGATAGAAATGTATGGGGAAGTGGAATAAATGTTGGAGTAAAGGCTGAAAAATCAGAAACAACAGAGTCTTACTCTTTTAGTATTTCAAATCCACGACTCAATGATAGTGACTTTAGCGGAAATTTTTCAATCTATAAATCACACTATGAGTATAATGATTATGCAGTAAATACAGAGGGAATTAGTGTTGGTGTGGGACATAGATTCTCTAGATATATTACAGGATACTTAGGCTATGGATATTCAGGGAACTCTTATGAGTTTCAGGATGGCTTTGACCCTGCTGATTTTGGAACAAGTAGACTCTACTATGAAGATTATACAAAAAGTGGTGTAACAGTGAGTGCAAAGTGGGATAACACAGATGATTACTACCTTCCTCGCACAGGTTTTGATCTTTCACAAAGTTTTGAGAAGTCGGGTATAGGTGCTGATGCAAACTATCTTAAATCTCGTACAAATTTTGGAAAGTACGAAGGGTTAGAGCGTTATATTGGCTTTGATGCTATCTTTAGATACAAAGCAAGAATGAATATTATTATTGATAATGGATATATTCCATTAGCAGAAAAGTTCTATATGGGTGGAATAGGTAGTGTTCGTGGGTATGAGTCATACTCTCTCTCTCCAACAATTCCAGATCCAAATACAGGTGATATGATAAGAATAGGTGGTAATATGACTTTTTCTAACTCTTTAGAGTTAAGTATGCCTCTTATTCCAAAAGCAAAAATGCGTGTTGTAACATTTGTTGACTGGGGATTTATCGGTGATAAATCTTTTACTGAGATCTCTCGTGGTGGTTATGGTGCAGGAATAGAGTGGTTCTCTCCTGTTGGTCCAATTCAGTTAATGTTTGCAGCACCTCTTAATGAACAAGAGGGTGATAGAACTTCAAGTTTTGAGTTTACAATGGGACAGCGTTTCTAAATTTTACTATTTAGAAACTTTACTTCAAAAGTATCTTTAGAACAAGCTAAAGCCTCTGTCGCACTTTTTGCGAGGTAGAGTGCTTCTGCAGAGTGTATCTCTAAAATACCATCTTTAAAAGATAACTCAAAATCAATGTTCCGCGGTCTATGACTGAGTAGAGCAATACTTAAAGAGAGAAGATAACTCAGTACATTTGTAGTGTATGGTTGAGGCAATAGTGTTGCATACTTCTGCAGGTGAGACTCTGCTGGTAGTTTTTTAGTAGCATACTTACATAGTGTAGCTATAAGTGTATTGCTCTCATGTGTGAAACCATACTCTAGTGCATTCTGCACAAGATAGTATGTATGTTTATTCTGTGAGTAGAAGTGTACACTACTTCCTGTTGGATATATTTTAGCTGCTATTGCGAGTTCATAACGATAGATATTATCTACTTGAAAATATTCATGTGTTAGATCAAAAAGTTTTTTAGAGAGAGTGTTGAGCATAATAGAGAATGATCCATCACTCAGGTGAGAATCTAGTAGGTATTTTACTGAAGTGTTAAAGTTATGTGGAAACTTATGTTTAGCGTTACGTAGAAGATCACTAAGGTAGACACCTTCTCTTACACCTACACCACTTGTAATAATTTTATCTATATTGAGACGGTTGAGAACCCTTTGTAGTATAAGTGTACCCGGATGGATAACATCAAAACGATTTTTCTTTATCTCTAGGGCATAGAGTGCTTCATCTGTTTTACTCCCTAGGAGTGCCGTTATATAAGTGGAGAGTATCTCTGCTGAGTACTCATAAGCATGGAGTTTATTTAGCTTATAATCTTCAATTTTCATAATAGCAGAAGAGATCGCTCTAAATGTTCCCCCAATACCAATGAGTGTTGATATATCACCTTGAGGTATCTGTTCAAGTGCTGTGTCGATATATTTTATAGCACCTTCTATATCATCGTTATCAAAAAAGAGCTCTTTTAATCGAACTGTACCAAGATTTAAAGAGATAGTGTTTGTGACCGAGTTTTCATGAATTTGGCTAAACTCCGTAGAACCACCACCTATATCAATGCTCAGGGCATTCTGTTGTGCTGGTAAAAGGTTTGCACAGGCAATCGCTCCAAAATAGGCCTCTTTCTCTCCACTAATGATTTTAATATTGAGTTTAAGTTTCTCTTTTACTTTTTGTAGAAAATCTTTTTTATTGGGGGCATCACGAAGGGCAGAGGTCGCTACACAAAGTAGTTTTGTTGTCTTAAATGATTTTGCAATCTGTAGGAATTCACTTAGAGCATCAAAAGTTCTCTGCATTGGCAACTCTTGAAGAGCACCAGCATATTTATATGCATTTTGAGAGATACGTACCTTACTTTTCTCTTCGTGGAGAAGGTGAAAGGCATAACGAGAAGTTTTTTCATAAACAACCATTCTAACAGAGTTAGAACCAATATCTATGACAGCAACTCTCTTGGCCAAACTCTACTCTTCCATATCTAAGTTTTTAGCTTTAAACTGAAGCTCTGCGATAGATTCAACATTATCTTTATCTGGAACAATACAATCAACAGGGCAAACAGAGATACATGCAGGCTCATCATAGATACCTACACACTCTGTACAACGATCTGGATCGATATAGTAGATTGGGTCACCCTCTTCGATAGCTATTGTAGGACACTCTTCGCGACAAGCATCACATGCTATACATTCATCATTTATAATTAGAGCCATTAAAAAACCTTATATATTTTAGTTATTATTTTATTGTCCCGATTTATAACAAAATAAAGCTTTAGTCTATTTGAAATGGCTTAGTTGTTTCTAGGAATTATACAAGATAGTTTTGAGTTGAGTTGTAAAGAGGCAATTGTTCCATCAATTCCGTCCGTACGGTTTTCTAATTTAATGGTTGCACCAAGTGCATCTGCTGCACTTTTTGCTAAAAATAGACCAAGTCCAACACCCTGTTTGTTCCCTTGTCGTTTAAATGGTGCAAATAGATCAACTCCATCATCTATCCCACACCCCTCATCAATTACTTGAATAAGGAGTCCATTATCATCAAGTTGACTTTTTAGGGTTACCGACTTATCTTTTGGTGTAAATTTCAGAGCATTTTGTAAAAAGTTTTGGATAATTTGGTTTAAGAGGCTTACTTGTAACATCGCCATAAAACCATTGGGCTCAAAACTCATATGAAGCTCTTTACCTTCATTACTAGCTAAGAGCTTAAAGTCATCTGCTTTTTGTTTGAGAAGGCTTATAACATCAACCTCTGTTGGTTTATCAAGTTGTGCTCCCTCTTGTCGACCAATATTTAAAATATTTGATACGATGATATTCATCTCATCAATTGTTTTATTTGTTACTTTGAGTGCTTCAATATACTCTTCAGGTGAACGTTTTTTAATAAGAGTTACTTGGTTCTTTAGTTTTATAACTGCTAATGGCGTTTTAAGTTCATGGGCCGTTCCTATAAAGAGCTCTTTTTGGTACTTTACAAAGTTCTGAATTCTCGATATAAGATGGTTGAGTGTCTCTCCTAGTGGTTCAAACTCTAAAGGGAGAGACTGTGTTTCTATAGGTTTCATTAGATGCTCATTCATATTTGATAACTTTTTGTTGAGAGTATGAATTGGGCGGACAAGCATTTTTGAGAGAGTAATTGCATAGATGAGTACAAGAATAAAACCAGCAATATTAATAATAAACACATAATTTAGAATCTTCTTTACTAGAAGTGTTGTGCTTGTGATATCTTTTGTGAGTTTTAGATAGACACCACTATCGAGTTGGTAAGGGTATATAAGAGTAAGATAGGTTCTTTTTTTGATAGTTTTTGAATAGACTTCATTTGTTATATTTGTATTTTTTAAGTTGATTATCTCAACATTTAAAGAGAGGAAATTTTCAGAAAACATTTCATCTTGCTGAAAAATAGATTCATTATGAATAATATTTTGAGCATAGTTTACAAGTTCTGTATGTTTATCATCATAAATCGATTTTTCTATAAAAAGAAATAAAATAGATGAAAATATAAGTATTAAAGAGGCAGAAGATATTAAAAGTTTTATTAAAAAGTTTTTGCGGATACTCTGTTTTGTAAGCATAATATAATCCCAAATTAAATATTTGAAATTATATCATTTTGGAGATTAAACTACTAGTTAATCTCTTTTGGGAAACAGAATCTATAACCACGGCGACGTACAGTCTCGATAGTTGTGATTCCTAATGGTTTATCCATTTTTTGGCGAATTTGATTAATAGCAACTTCAATTACATTTGGAGTAACGAGTTCTGGCTCTTCCCAAATTGCATCAAGAAGTTGTTCTTTAGAAACGATTTGATCACGGTGACGTGCAAGGTGAGTAAGCACTTCAAAAGGTTTTCCTTTAAGTTCGATCTCATTATCTTTGTATGTGATTTTTTCCTCTTCAGGATTAATCGTTAAGTCTTCGATTTCGATAATGTTAGATCCACCAAAACGTAAACGTGCTTCAATACGAGCGATTAAAACATCAAAGTCAAAAGGTTTTCTGATGTAATCATCTGCACCACTTCTAAGTGCTTCGATCTCACTCTCATTATCATCACGAGCAGATAAAACAACTACTACAGTTTTAGGTGTATTTGTTTTGATATTACCAATGATATCAATAGAGTTACCATCTGGTAACATCCAGTCCATAAGAACTAAATCATAGTTACGAATATCAAGATAGTATTCACCATCTTTTAGTGTTTCAACAACATCACTTTGGTAACCAAACTCTTTGAGTCCCTCAGCAAGCATTTTATTTAAAGTTACTTCATCTTCAATAATAAGAATACGCATTAATTATTTCCTATAGGTTAATATTTTGGCGGAATGATAGCATAATTTTAGGTTACTTTAAAGTTTTTTTCAATTAAATTTAAAAAAAAGTGAAGTTTGGATTAAGAATTGAAACTATAAAATTCAGCAACACTGACCTTACAGTCGGGTAATATTGAAGGTTTTGTGATTTTTAAATGAAGTGTATTTATTTCCTTAAATTCTTGTTTGAGAGATTTAGAGAGATTTTTTAAAGCATCTTCGATAAGTAGAAATTTTTCTTCTATCATTCGGCTTTTAATAAGTTCTACAACATCAGCATAATTAATAAACTCTTTTTGATAGTTGTATTCAATTTCCAAGTTTATAATTACATTTTGAACATTTTGACGTTCAAAATCTAAAATTCCAATAATTGTTTGAAATTTTAAATCTTCTACATATATAGTCATTAAACGACAGCTTTCTCTTGACCGTTAAAGAGACGGATAATGTTTGGTATATGTTTGTAAAATAGAACAAATACAATGAAAGCTACTGGTGCATGTGCCATCTCCGGGTGAATAAAAAAGCTAGAAACTAGAAGGGCTAGAACTCCAGTGAGAGATGAAACAGAAGATATCTTTACTGTCTTAGCTAAAACACCCCAAACAGCTAAGGCGATAAGAGTCTCTTGTGGAAGCATAAACATCATAACACCCATACCTGTCGCTATTCCCTTTCCTCCTTCTAATCCAAGGTAAGGAGAAAAGCAGTGACCGAGAACTGCTATGACAGCTACACCCCAAAGTGTAGACTCACTCATCCCCATAAAGTAAGCAACTGTTAAAACAGCCACTCCTTTAAGTGCATCGAGTGCCAAAGTTGCAATACCAAGTTTTTTAGCAAGGGCAGGGTTGCTCTCTTTTACTACACGTAAAACATTTGTTGCTCCAATACTGCCACTACCACTCGCTTTTACATCTACTCCAGCAAATTTTTTAGCAAGGAGTAAACCAAAAGGAATACCACCAATTAAATATGCAGCAATAAAAAACTGTACATTTGTGTTAAATAAAAAATCCATAAATACCCTTATAAGTTTTGTTAATGACATTTTAGCTTGTAACTGATAACAAAAAGCTAAAAAATCCATCTATATAGAAAAAGAATTTATAAATTTAGATGAAGAGTAGTTTAAATAAATGATAAAATATGAAATGGGCAATTATTTGCTTATATAATATAATAAGGACACTTATGATAAAAATTTTACTCATTATACTTACGGTAGTTATCTCTCTTTCAGCCTTAACCCCAGAAGAGCAGATGGCAAAATTTGAAGCGATGAAAAAGTCGCAAGATAGTGCATTTAAAAATTATAAAGAGAGTATGGATGAAGCCTTTAAAGATTATAAGAAAGAGTTGAAAAAATATTGGGACACCCCTGAACTCTCTACAAAGAAAGAGTGGGTAAGTTACTCTAAAGATAAAAAAAGCCGTTCAAAAGTTAACTTTGCGAATGACACATTAACTGTAGAAGTTATAGCTAAAAGTCCACAAGAAGCAAAGAAAAAATTACAGCAGAGAGTGGCGTATGCTGTATCTAAAGATACAAAAGAGGTTGTTGCAACAGATGAGCTACAGCATGAAGTCGCAAAGATTTCTCAACAGAGTAAGAGAGTTAATGCACAAATAGATGCTAAACCAATTTTAAGTACAGTTATATTTAAGAAAAAACCAACACAAAGAGATGTTAAAAATTTCTCTCAATATATAGTACAAAAAAGTAAAATTGTAAAAAAACCATCAAAAAAAGCTCATGAAAGTATCTATAAGGTAACGATAAAACTTCCAAAGAACTCTAAAATCAAACGCTCAGAAGTCTATAAAAGAGATGTATTTAAAAATGCTCAGCGTTTTAAACTACCTCCAGAATTAGTTTTTGCGATTATGCAAACAGAGAGTGATTTTAATCCTTTTGCTAAGTCTCATATTCCAGCATTTGGTTTAATGCAGATAGTACCTCGTTCAGCGGGGAGAGATACATATAAATTCTTATTTAAGAAAAAGGGAATGCCCAGTGCAACATATCTCTATAATGGAAAAAATAATATAGAGATGGGGAGTTCATATCTTTACATCTTGTACTATAGATATTTACGAAAAATTAAAAATCCGCAGAGTCGACTCTACTGTACTATTGCTGCTTATAATACAGGTGCTGGAAATATTGCATGGGCTTTTACCCATAAGACAAACATGAATAAAGCAGCTCCTAAAATAAATGCAATGAGCTCAGATGCAGTATATAGGAAGCTTCTTAGTAGTTTAAAATACGATGAGCCTAAGCACTACTTAAAGCGTGTAACAAAAAGAATGAAAGTTTTTAAAAAAGCATATAAACTTTAGATTAAATAGTTTCAATATCTATAAGTTCAACTCTATCACAATCTTTTTTGATGAGTTTTTTAGCAGAAGCATCCTCTTCTGCTAAGACTAATATATCTGCAAAATCATTTTTGTCAACTTCAAAACTATGTAACTCTTTTATCGTCTCTATTTTAATTATGGCATTGGCATCCTCACTAATTATGTCGATGTTTCTGTGTCCTTTGGCAAACTCACTCTTGATAAGCTTCATAATCTTTTCACTCGCTAGTAGCTCTTTAAGTTGTATCTCTTTGTTTAAATCCGCTTTGCAAAGTATCTTATATGTGACCATAATTGTTCCATTCATTGTTTTTCCTTATCTCTCTTGTTAATTTTGCAATGATAACTCTATTTTGAAATATTTTATTAAAAGATGGCAAAATGCAATATTATTTAAAATATTCCAAGTGATACCCTTTTTTGATATAATAACATCAATAATAAATACAGGATATTTTTGTGCAATTAACTAACGAAGAATTAAGAGTAAAAATTGATGAATTAAAAAAGAAATTAAGTGTAACGGTTGTTGCACACTTTTACCAACGTGATGAAGTTTTTGAAGTTGGAGATATAACAGGTGACTCTTTAGAGCTTGCTATGAAGACAAAAGAAGATAATGCAGAGTTTGTACTCTTTTGTGGTGTTGGATTTATGGGGCAGAGTGTAAAAGTGCTCTCTCCTGAAAAACGTGTAGTTATGCCCAAGATTGCATGTTGTGCTATGGCTCGTATGATAGACTCAATGTACTTTGATGAGAGTGTAAAGTATCTTAATGATAATGGTATCCCAAATGAGAACATATTACCTATAACTTACATCAACTCAAATGCTGATGTAAAAGCAAAAGTTGGTGAGATGGGCGGTATGGTCTGTACAAGTTCAAATGCAAAGAAGATTATCACTAAGGCATTAGGGGAAGGTAAAAAGATTCTTTTTGTTCCCGATAGATGTCTTGGTCAAAACATAGCAAATCAGATGGGTCTGAAGTCTATGGTAATCGGGCATGAGGGAAATCCACAAGAGTGTGACATTCTCTGTTATGATGGTTTTTGCTCTGTACATCAACTCTTTACTGTAGATGATATAGCGTTTTACAGAAAAAAATATCCAGGTATCTTAATAGCAACACACCCTGAGTGTGATCCAGCTATCTGTGATGCGAGTGACTTTGTTGGTTCTACATCACAGCTTATTAAGTATATCAAAGAGCAGCCTGAAGATCAAAAGGTAGCAGTTGGAACAGAGTTTAATCTTGTAAACCGTTTACGTCCTAAAAATACTTATGTACTAAGTTCTACAAAACCTGAGTGTCCTACGATGAATGAGACAACACTTCAAGATGTTTATGAGACTCTCAAAGCTATAGATGATGGTGAACCTATCAATGAGATAGAGGTTGATGAAAAGACACAAAAGTGGGCAAAAATAGCATTAGAGAGAATGTTAGAACTATGATAGCTACTTTTGTAAGAGAGGCACTCGCTGAAGATGTTGGTCGTGGTGATCTTTATGCTTTAGTAGAGCCTGCAATGCCTGCAAGTGCAAAAATTATTGCTAAAAGTGATGGTGTAGTAGCCGGTGTCAAATATATAGAAGTTTTAGCAGAGTTAGAAAAGCTTACTATCACTTGGCTTAAGAGTGATAGTGAGCATTTTGTAAAGGGTGATGTTATAGCTACATTAAAAGCAGACTCACACACTCTGCTTCGTTGTGAGAGAACTATTTTAGATATGCTTCTTCATGCAAGTTCAATAGCAACACTTACAAATAAGTATGTAAAACTGATAGAACCCTTTGGCGTTAAGTTATTAGATACAAGAAAAACACGACCACTTTTACGTGTGTTTGAGAAGTATGCAACAAGAACGGGTGGTGCCGTAAATCATAGAATGGGTCTTGACGACTCTTTAATGATAAAAGACACACATCTTAAGACTATTGAAAATCTTAAGTCTTATATAGTAAATGCTAGAAAGAAGATACCTTTTACAGCTAAAATAGAAGTAGAAGCTGAAACTTTCGAAATTGCTAAGATGGCGTTTGAAGCTGAGTGTGACATTGTAATGTGTGATAATATGACTCCATCAGAGATAGAAGAGATAGTGTCATTTAGAGATAAAAACTATCCTCATATCCTTTTAGAAGCGAGTGGAAATATTTCACTCGATACTATAGTCTCTTATGCAGCAAGTGGTGTGGATGCAATTAGCTCAGGATCATTAATTCATCAAGCAAATTGGATAGATCTTTCAATGAAGATGGATTAGGGCTATAGGTTATTAAACTATGGCTGATGATGCAGAAAAGACAGAAGAACCCACCGACAAGAAGATAGAGGATGCCCGAAAAGAGGGAAATGTTCCTAAATCTCAAGATACTTCAGGTGTTATTACCCTTTTTGTCGCTATATTGGCTGTTTTAATGCTTTTCCCTTTTATGACAGATCATATGCTACAACTTTTCAAGTACTACTTTTCCCTTGTTGGAACTCCTTTAGACAAACTTTTTATGATAGATATTGCTATTGTTACTTTTAGGGAAGCTCTGCTTATGGTAATGCCATTAGCAATTGCTGTAGCAGTAGCTGGTGTTATCGCGGCTCTTGCACAATTTGGTTTTTTATTTACTACTAAGGCAATAATGCCAGATTTTAAGAAAATAGATCCAATTAAGGGAACAAAAAACCTTTTTAGTGTAAAAAAAATGATAGAGGGTGTAAAAATAACCTTTAAAGCATTTACAACACTTGGTGTAGGATTTATCTTCTTCTTCTATTTTATAGAAGAGTTACCGACAGTTGCACTTTTTGGTCTTATGGATCAACTTGATTGGCTAAAAGATAAGATGATCATAATTGCTCTTGTAATGCTCTTAATCATTTTTGTTTTTGCTCTTATAGACATAGTAATAGTTCGTAAGCAGTACTTTGATGGTCTGAAGATGAGTAAACAAGAGATTAAGGATGAGATGAAAAATATGGAGGGAGACCCTCTTATAAAATCGAAAATTAAACAAAAACAGATGGAGATTTCACGACAACGAATGATGTCTGAGGTCCCAAATGCAGATGTGATAATTACCAATCCAACTCACTATGCTGTTGCTATAAAATATGATGAAGCAAAATCAAGAGCACCTATAGTGGTTGCAAAAGGTATGGATAATATGGCACAGCAGATTAAAAAAATTGGTCGTGAAAATGAAGTGCATATCATTCAAAATCCACCATTAGCTCGTTCTTTATATGCTGAGGTTGAAATAGATAGACCAATACCTGAAGCACTTTTTGGAGCTGTAGCTGAAGTTTTAGCATATGTCTATAAGATGAATAAGAAGTAGTGTATAATTTCAAAAAAATCTAGGTTAAATGTTTGAAAATAGAAGAGATCCAGAGTGCTAAGCATATATTGTTAATAGCAAATAGTAGTACGTTTTGCAATGCAAGTGCTCTTTATACATATATACTAACACTGCATAAAAAAGTATCTTTACAAGTATCAGAACCTTTAGATAAAAACCTTTCATTCTTGCCATGGTTTGATAAGGCTAGAAAGCGATCAGAATCAAATGCTGACTTAGTTATTGAAGTTGATGATGATGTGAAGGCACTGTTTAATTTGTTACAAGTGTATAAGATTAAGATAAATATAAAGTTAGCAACAGCCCTCTATAGTTCACTTTTAAAACGCTATAGAAGTTTTAGAAGTGAAGATTGTGATGGCACAGTTTTTGCTATAGCTAGTGAACTAATTTCACTTAAGGCTGACTATAAAACAAGTCATGATTTTTTACAAAAGAGAGTTTCAATTAGCTCATTTCGTTTAAAAGCTATATTTTTTAAAGAGATGATTTTTGTAGAGGAAGCTACACATGTAAAACTCTTTCTAAGTGAGAGTATACTGAAGGCTTCAGGTGCTTCGCTTCAAGAGGCGATAGAGATAATGAATGAAATATTAACGATAGTCCATGTTGAAAAAGTAACACTCTATAAGAGTGATGAGAATAATAAAATATTAAAGGAAATAGATTGAGAAAAAAAAGTAACAGCTCGTTTGGAGTATTATTTATAATGTTATTAGTAGTAGGGGGAGCATTATTTGTATACTTCTCCTCTATGTTTGAGCGAAATGCACCAATAATTACAATGGAGCATAATGGTTACTGGAATCTAAAAAAACCTCTTTCAATAAAAATAGAAGATGGAAGTGGTGTAAAATCTTATAAAATAACACTAAAAAGTGCTAAAGAGGAAAAAACACTACAGTATGAGCAACTTATAACACCTCAAACTCTTTTAGACTTAGAAGTAGAACCACCAAGAAGTGCTTATACTATGAAAGATAAAACGATAGAGATTGTAATTGAAGCGAGTGATACAAGTAAATGGAACTTTATGAATGGTAATAGTGTTCGTAAAGTATTTAAGTTTATTATTGATAAGAAACGTCCAAAACTAAACATAGTAAGTAACTCATATAAAATTTCTCGTGGTGGTTCAGCTCTTGTTATATTTAAGGTTGCTGATGAAAATCTAGATAATCTATATATCCAAGGAAATGGAGAGAAAAAATTTATACCACAGCCTTTTTATAAAGATGGGTACTATATCTCTTTAGTGGCATGGCCAGTAGTTGATAGAAACTTTAAAGCTACTGTAGTTGCAACAGATTTAGCTGGAAATATAGCAAAGTCATATATTCCTCTCTATTTAAAACAGAAAACATATAGAGTCTCAAATATTAAACTTAGTAACAGATTCTTAAAAGGAAAGATTGCTGATTTAGCTGAAGAGTTTGCTGAGACACAAGGGGTAGAAGATTCATTAGAGCAGTTCAAGATTATAAATGAAGATGTACGTGCAAAAAATGAAGCCCTTATCCACTCTTTAACATCAAAAGTAAAACAAGACAAGATCACTAATTTTAAAATGAATAAAATGTATCCACTTAAAAATGCACAAGTTGTGGCTTCTTTTGGTGACCATAGAAAGTACTCTTATGATGGTGAGTATGTAAGTGAATCATACCATTTAGGTTTAGATCTCGCTTCAAACGCTATGGCTAGTATAAAACCACAAAATGGTGGAGAAGTCGTTTTTGCTGATTTTAATGGTCTTTATGGAAATATGCCAGCAATTGCTCATGGTTTAGGACTTTATACTATTTATGGTCACTGCTCTAGTCTAAAAGTTAATGCAGGTGATACTATTACTAAAAAAGAGGTTATCGCAAATACAGGAAAAAGTGGCTATGCTATGGGAGATCACTTACACTTTGGTGTTCTTGTCCAAGGGATTGAAGTACGTCCTCAAGAGTGGATGGATAAACAGTGGATTAAACTCAATATTACAGATGTAATCAAGAGTGCTAAAAAAATCATAAATAGAGACTAATGGAGATGACTGATGTATCAAACAACTATTAAAAAGAGTGTTGAGCTAGTTGGAATAGGCTTACATAAAGGTTCTCCTGTCAAACTACGCTTAGAACCGATGGAGTCAAATAGCGGTATTGTGTTTTATCGTAGTGATGTTGATGTCTCTATTCCACTTATTCCAGCTAATGTTGTAGATACAAAAATGGCAACTGTTATTGGAAAAGATGGTCATGTTATCTCTACTATAGAGCATCTTCTTTCTGCTGTATATGCCTATGGTATAGATAATTTAAGAGTCATTGTAGATGCTGATGAGGTACCTGTAATGGATGGAAGTAGTGCAAGTTACTGTATGCTTTTAGATGAAGCAGAAATCGTACAGCTTGATGTTCCTAAAAAGATTATGCGTATTAAAAAAGATGTAGAGATTAGAGAGGGTGACAAGTATGTAAAACTCTCTCCTTCTCCAGATCTTCAGTATGATTTTACTATTAAGTTTCCACATCCAGTTATTCAAAAACAGGCATATGTACTTAAGTTTACAAAAGAGTCTTACAAAAAAGAGATCTCACGGGCTAGAACATTTGGTTTTTTACATGAAGTACAGTATCTTCGCTCGAAAGGTCTAGCACTTGGGGGTTCTCTCGAAAACGCTATCGTTCTTGATGACAAAAAGATTTTAAATCCTGAGGGTTTACGTTTTGATGATGAGTTTGTCCGTCATAAAATTCTTGATGCTATAGGTGACATGTCTCTGATTGGAATGAATTTCATAGGAAACTATGAAGCTTTAGCTGGAAGCCATGACTTAAATCATAAACTTACATTAGCACTATTAGCAGATAGTGAAAATTTTGAAGTAGTAGAACTTGTTGGTGAAAAGACTAGAGAGTTAGAAAAAGCATATGCGTAAAGAGGTTGATGTACTCTGTATTACTCTTACGAGTCCTATTAAAATAGGTATATATGAAAATAAAAAACTTGTAAAAACAGTTGTGTCCAAAGAGAAAAGTTCAGATGTACTTCCCTTACTTTTTAAAGATATTCTTCAAGAGTATGATGTAAAAAAGCTTTTTTATGCAAATGGTCCAGGAAGCTTCATGGCTATTAAAATTGCATATGTATTTTTAAAATCTATAAGTGTTTTAAAAAATATACCACTTTTCGCAACAGATGCTTTTTATTTTAATGAAAATCAACCAATAAAAGCGATTGGAAAGCTTCATTTTGTTAAAGTTGCATCAGAAATAAAAACTCAAAAATTTGAATCTGCACAAGAAGTAAACTTTAGACTTCCGGAAATGTTAGATTTCAATGAGTTTAGTACAAAGGCAACACCTCTCTATATGATAGGAGCTGTTGGTTAACTAGGAACAATAATTGACAATAAGTGTACCCGCAACATCAGCAAATCTCGGACCCGGATTTGATTCATTAGGTCTGGCTGTAGACCTTCGTAATCGTGTGGAGTTTCATCCATCAAAGTTTTTTAGTGTAAGTATTAAAGGTGAGGGTGAGAATAATCCTCGTTTAAAGGGTAATAACCTTTTTATCTCTATCTTTAATGAACACTACTCTCGTTTAACAAAGAAAAAACAAAATTATAAATTTACATTTTACAACTCTATTCCTATGTCCCGTGGTCTAGGAAGTTCTTCAGCAGTAATTGTAGCAGCAATTGCTTCAGCTCATGAAGCAGCCGGGATAAGAGTGAGTAAACGCCGTATTTTAAATCATGCTCTCGTATATGAAGCACATCCTGATAATATAACTCCTGCAGTTATGGGTGGATTTAATGCAGCAACAGTTGAGAAAAATAAAGTTTTCTCACAACGAAAACATCTACCTGATTATCTTAAGGCGGTTGTTGTTATACCAAATAAGCAGATGAACACTTCTAAATCTCGTACAGTTTTACCGAAATCTTACTCTAAGGAGAATGCAGTTTATAATCTTTCTCATACAGCACTTACAGTTGCAGCCTTTTTTAATGAAGATTGGGAAATGTTAAAACTTGCTGCACAAGATAGGTTTCACCAAAAAGCTCGTATGAAAACATTGCCAGAACTCTTTGCAGTTCAAAAAGTTGCTTATGAATCAGGGGCACTGATGAGTACACTATCAGGGAGTGGGTCTACATTTTTTTCACTTGTATATGATGATGATTCTTCGATGATTGCAAATAAGTTTTCTCAAAAATTTCCAGATTTTAATGTGAAAATTTTGGATTTTGATAACAATGGGTTAATAATAGAGCGCTAAGGCCTATTAAATAAAGTAAGATTTAGATATAATGGCAAAAAAAATTCATCTACCAACTAGAATGTGTGTTTCATGCAGACAAAGAGATAGCCAGAACAATCTGGTGCGACTTCAGTGTAATGAAGGCGAACTAGATTGTTTTAATGGTCGTGGTAGAAGTTTTTATTTATGTAACGAGTGTCTTTTAAATGAGAAGAAAATCTCAAAATCACTAATGCGAATGTGCAGAAGTAATAAAAAAGATAAACTTATGAACAAACTAAAGGAGATCATCACTGATGACAGATAAAGTTAGCGTTAAAGAAATTGCAGACGAATTGGGAATTGCTTCTAAAGATGTCTTAGAAAAAGCTAAGAGTATGGGTATAGAAGTAAAAGCAGCACAGAGTAAAGTAACTATGGAACAAGCAGAGACAATTGCAAATTTCATAATGAATGGTGAAGATGAAAAACCAGCTCCTAAGCCAAAACCAACAGTTGTAAAAAAAGCTAAAAGTGAAACTCCAAAAGAGGAAGTAACTGAAGTAACTACTGAAACACAAAAAAGTGAAGAAGTTGTTAATACTCCTGTCTCTAAAAAAGAGGTAAAAGTGGAAACACCAGTTAAGGAAGAGTCAACAACAGAGACTTCTACTCCTGCAGCTACGACTGATACAGTTACAACTGAAAAAGAGCCAGTTAAAGCTGTTAAAAAACCTGTTAGTACACTAAGAGTAGTTACTCCAGTAAGTAGACCTGGATTAAAAAAATCTGGACTTAAAATTGTTAAGAAGAGAAAGCCAAAAGTAGAAGAGAATTACTCTCTTCCTCAAAAACAAGCTTCTGTCTCTTCTTATGGGAAAATGAGTGCTGAAGTTTTAGAAGAGTTAGCACAAAGGAAAAGATCTAAACAGAGTTCAAGAACTGCTTCTAAACAAGAGCAGGGTAGAAGAATGGATATCTTTGGTGGTTCTATGAGTGATGTAACAATGGATATGGATAATGAAGTAACACTTCTTGATCTTAACTCTACAGAACGTGCAACACTTCCAGTTGAAGAACCTAGAAAGCCTCGTCCACCAAGACCAGCTGGGCGTAATGGTAATAAGAAAGCAGCACCACGTGGACGTAAAGTTCGTAAAGATAAACGTAAAAAGTATGCAAAAGCTTCTCATGAAGAAGAGATTGTAACTCATGTAGAGATTCCAGAAGATATTCGTGTTTACGAGTTCGCTGAAGCTCTTAGACGTCCTATATCTGACATCATTAAAGTTCTTTTTGATCTTGGTATGATGATGACTAAAAATGATTTTCTTGGAAATGATGAAATTGAAATTCTTTCTGAAGAGTTTGATGTTGAAGTAACTATTATTGATCCTAAAGATGAGTTTACTCATGAAGAGGAAGATATAGAAGAAGATCCAGATGCTACTGAAAGAGCTCCTGTAATTACAATCATGGGTCATGTTGATCATGGTAAAACTTCACTTCTTGATGCTATTCGTGAAGCGAAAGTAACTGAAGGTGAAGCTGGGGGAATTACTCAGCACATTGGTGCTTATACAATTGAACAACATGGTAAACCAATTACTTTTATAGATACACCGGGACATGCTGCGTTTAGTCACATGCGTCAAAAAGGTACAGAGATTACAGATATTATAGTAATCGTTGTTGCCGCTGATGATGGCGTTAAACCACAGACTCTCGAAGTTATTAAACTAGCTCAAGAATCAGGTGCTCCTATAATTGTTGCACTAAATAAAATGGATAAAGAGACTGCACAACCAGATATGGTTAAAGGTCAAATGGCTGAACATGGTATTAACCCTGTTGACTGGGGTGGAGATATTCCATTTGTTCCAGTTTCTGCTAAATCTAACATGGGTATTGATGATCTACTTGAAGAGATTCTTACTACTGCTGAGATTTTAGAACTCAAAGCAAATAAAAATGCACTTGCAAAAGCAGCTGTTATTGAGTCTTCTTTAGAGAAAGGTCGTGGTCCAGTTGCTACTGTAATTGTTCAAAATGGTACACTTAAAGTTGGAGACTATGTAGTTTGTGGTGCAGCTTATGGTCGTGTAAAAGCTATGTTAGATGAACACAAGAAACAGATTAAAACTCTTTTACCATCGCATACAGCAGTTATTGCAGGACTTAACGAAGTTCCTGCTTCTGGTGAGATTATGATGGTTATGGACTCTGATAAAGAAGCAAAAGAGTTTGCTCTTAAACGTCATGAATATGATAGACACAAAGAACTTTCAGTTTCAACTAAATCTTCATTAGAAGATATGACTGCTATGATTGCAGAAGGTAAACTTAAATCTCTTAAAGTTGTACTTAAAACTGATGTTCACGGTACTCTTGAAGCTATTAGAAGCTCTATTCTTGCACTTCGTAATGATGAAGTTAAAGTTAATATTATCTCTTCTGGTGTTGGTGGAATTACTGAAAATGATGTTGAACTTGTTAACAACTCTGAAAACTGTGTGCTACTTGGATTTAATGTACGTCCTACTGGTTCAGTAAAAGCAGCTGCTAAACAGAAAGGTGTTGAGATTAAAACATACTCAATTATCTATCAACTTATTGATGATATTACTGGTATGCTTACTGGTATGATGGCTCCGAAATACACTGAAGAAAATACAGGTCAAGCAGAAGTTAAGGAAGTATTTAAAATTCCTAAAGGTCTTGTTGCTGGTTGTATTGTTGTGGATGGTCGTCTTATCCGTGGTGGTATGGTTCGTGTTATTCGTGAGGGTGTTGTACATTACGAAGGTGAACTTACTTCACTTAAACGCTTTAAAGATGATGTTGAAGAGATCGGAAACGGTTATGAGTGTGGTGTTGTTATCAGTGGTTATGATGATGTTATACCAGGCGATGTTCTTGAAACATTCAAAAAAGTTGAGCAGAAAGTAGAGTTATAAACTTTATGACAGAAGCACAAATAAAACTTAAGAGAACTGAATCAGTTCTCTTAGAGTTAATCCCCCAAGCACTCAGTGCGATGAATGACAAAAGACTTCATGAACTTGATATTATTGAAGTAGTATGTTCACGTGGTAAAAGCGATGCAAAAGTATATATTAACCCCCATGAATTTACTGAACAAGAGAAACGCGACTACTTAAAACTTTTAAGAAAAGCACGTCCTATTGTAGAGACTCATTGTCTCAAGGATCAGGGTTGGTATAGATGTCCAAAGTTTACATTTGAGTTTGATGAGCAACTTGCGAAGTCAAAAAGTATTGATGAGCTATTTAAAAAAATAGCACAAGAGAAAAAAGAGGAAGAGTAATGAGTTTACAAAGTGATATAGAATCAATTACAAAGTCAGTTGATTTAGAACTTTATGATGCAGTTATTGTAAATGAAGGTGATGATACTATTTACCGTATAAGTGTAATCTCTACAGAAGTAGAAGATGGCAAACGTAAGGGTGTAAGCCTTGATACTTGTGTGGAGTTAACACATCTTATTTCTCCTCTTTTAGATGTTACTCCTCCTGTTTCTGGTGACTACCGTTTAGAAGTGGGAACGGCTGGAATTGAACGTAAACTTGTGAATATTTCTCATTTTAAGAAAAGTATTGGAGAGAAAGTATCTTTACTACATAGTGGTAAAGAGAAGACAAGAGGAGTCTTAGTTAAAGTTGAAGGTTCTAAAATATTTGTTGAAACAGCTGATGAAACAGTTGCAGTTGAGTTTAACGATATCGTAAAAGCAAAAACATACTTCGAGTGGTAAGATACTTTTAGATGTTAATAGATAATAACTTTTATATGAGCCTAGCCCTGAAAGAGGCTTGGAAATATCAAGGTTTAACTTATCCAAATCCTGCTGTAGGTTGTAGTGTAGTTGGAGAATATGGTGAAATTTTAGCAGTTGAGTCTCATCATAAAGCCGGTGAGCCACATGCTGAAGTAAATGCTCTAAAACAGGCTTACTATAAACTCACGAATGATGCTTATATATTGGCATTAACAGATTCTGCTGATATCCATACACACCTTCTCAGTAATCATAATGATGTTTTTAAAAATGCAAAACTTTATACTACTCTTGAACCCTGCTCACACTATGGAAAAACACCTTCTTGTGCAATTCTTATAAGTGAACTTGGTATAAGTGAAGTATATGTAGGTTCAGTAGATACAAACAAAGCAGCAAGTGGTGGCATTATGCGATTACAGATGAACAACTGTATTGTCTATAGTGAACTTTTAAAAAAAGAGTGTGATTCTCTTTTACTACCATTTCAAAAGCAATTAGAGAGTAAATTTATATTTTTTAAGTGGGCACAGCGTTTAAATGCTACTACAGATGAGGGAAATATAAGTTCATTGCTCTCAAGAACAAATGTGCATGCTATGCGTGATGTTTGTGACCTTCTTATCATAGGTGGAAATACAGTTCGAGTCGATAGACCAACTTTAGATGCACGATTAGTAGATGGTAATGCTCCTGATATTTTAATACTAAGTAGAAAAAAAGAGTTTGATAGGACAATACCTCTCTTTAATGTTCAAGGTCGAACTGTTTTTATAGAAGATAATCTTTCAAAAATAGAGTCGTATAAAAATGTTATGATAGAGGGTAGTTCAAAAATGTATGAACTAACTCGTGATATAACGGATTACTATTTATGTTATTTGGCTCCGACATTTGGTGGCACAAATGGATTTGAAAATTTAGAAGATAAGTTTGAGGTTTTAAATCTAGAAAAAGAAGATAGAGATATAATTATGTGGTTAAAAAGGATATAAATATTATGAGTTCACACGGAAAACAAAATAGACAAAAGCAAGAAAAAATTGTAGAGATGTTTGATGACATTGCACCAACATATGACACAGCTAATCGTGTTATGAGTATGGGTGTTGATAAGTCTTGGAGACGAAAAGCATGTGATTTATCATATGAGTTTTCGGGGAAAGACTCTTTAGATAAGATTGTTGATGTTGCTTGTGGTACTGGTGATATGATGGACTTTTGGAAAAATCGTGCTGAGAAGTCTGGAATCGCTATTGGTGAAATAGTTGGTGTAGATCCATCAAATGGTATGGTGGATGTAGCTCGTAAGAAGTATCCTAAATTTAACTATCACATTTCAAAAGCAACTGAAATCCCTATAGAAGATGCTACAGCAGATATACTAAGTATTACATATGGTATACGTAATGTTGTGGAACGTGAAGCTGCACTTAAAGAGTTCAATCGTGTACTAAAAAAAGATGGACTTGTTGTTATCTTAGAGTTTATGAAAAATGAAAACCCATCTTTTCTTGGTAAAATAATGAACTACTACACAAATAAAATTTTACCAAAAGTTGGTGGATTTATCTCTAAAAATCTTGAAGCTTATGAGTACTTACCAAACTCAATAGAAGATTTTTCAACAGTTAAAAATATGCAAAAAGAGCTTGAAGAAGCTGGCTTTACAATGCTTTATACAAAAAGTTTCTCTATGGATATCTCTACTCTCCTTATAGCACGTAAAAACTAGGAAATACCTTTGTATACAGTGAGTGTTTCCGGACTCAACGAACAGATTAAAACTCTTTTAGAGAGTAGCTTTAATCAAGTTTTAGTTGAGGGAGAGCTCTCTAGAATTACTTTTCATAACTCTGGACATATCTATTTTACTCTTAAAGATAGAGACTCTGTTATTAGTGCTGTTATGTTTCGTGGCAATGCTTCTAAGTTGCGTTTTCGTCTTGAAGAGGGAATGAAAGTTGTCATTAATGCAGCACTTACTCTCTATAAGCCTCGGGGCTCTTACCAACTTAACTGTTTTAGCATTGAGCCTTCTGGGCAGGGTGCTTTAGCTTTAGCTTATGAGCAGTTAAAACAAAAACTCTCCTCTCAGGGTTATTTTAACCTTGAACATAAAAAACAGCTCCCTAAATTTCCATCGCGTTTAGTACTTATAACCTCTGCAACTGGAGCTGCTTTGCAGGATATGCTACGAGTGGCAAATTCTCGTTATAGAAATATCCAAATAGATCTGTACGATGTTTTAGTACAAGGTGAGGGTGCTGCTAATGCTATCTCAAATGCTATTATTATTGCTGATACTAAAGAGTATGATATTTTAGTTATAGGTCGTGGTGGCGGTAGTATAGAAGATTTATGGGCTTTTAATGAAGAAGTTGTAGCTAATGCAATTTTTTATGCAAAAACTCCAGTTATTTCAGCTGTTGGCCATGAAATAGATTCCGTAATTAGTGACTTTGTAGCAGATGTTAGAGCAGCGACTCCGAGTGTTGCGATGGAGATAGCACTTCCCGATACTAATGAACTCTACCAGTACATGGACTCGCTAGAGACCCAGATGGAGCAGATAGTTCTACAAAAAATTCATACAAAATCTCAAAACTTACTGCATTTACAAAACTCATTTCTACAGCACTCAGTAGAGAAAAAGATACATCAGCAAGAGGAGTTAATTGGGCAATTAAAAGAGAGCTTTTTACAAGCTATAAACTTTAAACTCCAAGGATATGAAAGAAATTTACAAAATATTGAACAAAACTATCCTCAAGCGATAGATTCAAGAATAAATATTGCTCAAAATCAACTTTTATCACTTCATAACACGCTAGAATCCTATAATCCAAAATTTAAAACAAAGAAAGGTTTTGCACAACTATCTCAAAATGAGATGGTAATTGATATTGACTTACTTGAAGTTAATCAATGTTTTGAAGTTCAAAGTGATAGAGTTATAGTGAGTGCAAAGGTCCTTAAAAAGGAAATAATAAGATGAGTTACCCAGATTTTTTTAATGCAATAGAGACTATAAAAGTAAAAGATCCTCTCTCCCAAGTTTTAGGTGCTTTTAAAGAAGGTGAATATGAGTTTTCATATTTAGATGTTGTCAAATCAGCAGGACACTCATGTCCGACAGTTGCGGGGGCATACATCATAACACTTGAAGCGATAAAAGCACTTTATGGTGATCAAAGAGCAGTTCGTGGTAACATAAAAGTAGAATTTGAAGAGTCTTTAGAGGATGGTGTAGCAGGTGTTATCGCAAATGTAATTTCTCAAATTACTGGGGCTACAGATAAAAGTGGTTTTAAAGGGCTTCAAGGTCAATTTGCTCGTCATTCACTTATGACTTTTAATGCAAATATCAGTGCAAGTGCTCGTTTCATTCGAGTTGATACAGAGGAGAGTGTTGATGTTACATATAATCCTCAACCAGTAAAACCAAATCCAAAGATGATGCAACTAATGCAGAAGTTAACATCAGGGGAAGCTTCATCCCAAGAGGTAGAAGAGTTTGGTGAACTTTGGCAAGATAGAGTTCAAAGAATATTTGAAAATATGGATACTGTAGTGAATGCAGAAAAAATTTAATAAATTAGCACCTTTTTTATCATTACTTCTTATTACTAGTTCTACCAGTGCATTAGAGTGGGGAATGACTACTGGTATGCAAGATTTTGTTGTACAAAATATAGTAAATGACAATTCTAACGATGGCATCGAAGTAGGAGACTCTCATATTCCTGGGGTAAGTATCGGTATGTACTTAAATCACACAAATGATTACGGAATCAATTTTTTAGCAAAGGGTGAAGTTTTTGTTGATTATGATACTGATCATTTAGATCCAGATCATATCCCTATTTGGTTTAAGTTTGGAGTGGGTGCCAATGGACCAATGATTTTACTTAATGAACATCATAGTTTTAAATGGTATGTTGTTATGGATAATAAACAAAATACTGTAAGTTGTATAGAACGTCAAATAAAACAAAATTATGGTGTTGGATATGATTTGAAAATTGGTGGTTTTACTCTTGATTTGAATGCTTATGTAGGTTTTTATTATATAGAATTAGATGATGATACACCTGCTAACAGAGGTTATACACGAAAACAGATAGATGATGGTGAAGAATCACGTATGTTGGAAGTTCAAATGAGTTATGACTTTAGTAAACATTGGTACATAGGGGCAACTTTAAAGGATTATAGTACAACTGCTGGATCTGAAAGACTTGAAACTGATTATATTGCTACAATGAGTTATAAAAGTGACTGGTGGGGAAAAGGAACATCCTTAAATCTGAATGTAGAGTATAACGACTATGATTTAAGTAGATTTACTGATAGCTCAACTGGTGTACCCATTTTACCATTTGATGAAGATATTTTAGTTCAGGCTTATGTCACAATCCCTTTCCAAGACTAGTCTTATTTTAAGACTAAACTAGGAAAATATGTATGAAGAGTTACAGCAGAAGTTACTGCTAATTTCTTCATAAATTTATCGAACTTATCTTCTTTATTCCAATGTGCTGTTTCTACACCACTTAGTTTAATGAGTTTAGTTTTTGCATCATGTCCAACACCAATACTATCAATAAGCCCAACTTTTAGTGCTTGAGAAGCTGTAAAAATATGTGCATTTGCATAAAAATCTCTCTTATCTATATCAAGTCCTCGTGCATTTGCAACATCTGAAGTGAACATATCATATGTTCCTTGAATGACTTTATTAAGTTCATTAATTTCATACTCTTTCCACTTCCTATCAGGTGTCCCTATCTGTTTATACAGACCTGCATGTACATTTTGTGATTTTATTCCTATCTTTTGCATAAGTTCGCTCACATCAGCACCCTGCATTATAACGCCAATACTTCCAACCATACTTCCAGGGTTAGCAATAATCTCATCAGCCCAGATACTTGCATAGTAGCTTCCACTTGCAATAGTACCCTTAGCATATGCAATAACAGGTTTTTTCTCTTTTAAGCGTTTAATAGCATATGCTATCTCTATTGATGGTGCAACAGCTCCACCAGGAGAATTTATACTTAAAAGCACTCCTTTGATATCTTTGTCATTTGCTGCTTCATCTATCTGCATAACGATTTCAGTTGCATCCATTATAGGTCCAACTAGACTTATCTCTTGAAGGTTGTTTTTTCTTAAGCTTGCTTCATCTTGTGGGGCAAATAGTAAAAAGAGCATAAAGACAAAAAGAACAGCTTTAAAGTGATTTTGTATAAAGCCAATAGGCATACTTATAGGTAAAAAAAGTTTTTTTATAAAGTTCATGAGTTTTCCTTCTCTAGTTTTCCATTGATATATATTTTAGATATGTTGTAACGGTGTAGTATTAAGTGAATAGCCAACTCTTTTGTTGGTTCTCCATCGAGGTCTAAGATAATCATATCAGCATTTTTTCCTTCTATAATTTCTCCTGTATTAAGACCTAAAGCTTCAGCTGCACGAACGGTAACACTATCAATAAGAGATTTTGAGAACTCTAAGAGAGGTGCACTAGGATGCATAAATAGAGATATTTTCATCTCTTCAAAAAGATCTAGTTTATAGTTTGAACTCAGACCATCTGTAGCCACAATCCATTTAATGTTTTTTTCGTTAAGTGTTTTTATATTGAGTGTAGGGTTTCCTAGAAGACGATTTGAGATTGGACAGTGAATAATAGTATGTCTATTTGTTTTTATAGTGTCGAGTTCATCACTATTTGCTTGAACAGCATGTGTAAGGAGTGTTCCTGTTCCTTCAAAATGTTCTAAAAACTCTTTTGAATTACTAATATTTTCTTTCTGTTTTAGAAGATCATTAAAAAATTTTTGAAAGTCACCATCACTATTGTCTAACCAATCTCTCTCTGCTTGAGACTCCATAAAATGTGCGGTTAGAGGTAACTTCTCTTCTTTAACTATATGGAGTGCTTTTTTTATAAGAACAGGATGTACAGAGTAGGGTGAGTGAATGGCAACTGCCGGGATAAAGCCCTCTCGTTGTACTGTTTTACTAGCATTTAAGCGAGAAGTGAAATCTGTAAAAAGTGCATCAGCCATTGTTGCTTGTGAACCAATTAATTCATTAAAAAAGACAACATTCTGTTTGGCATTAGCACAGGCTTCAAGATCCATAGCATGGGAGCTAATAGCACCAAATGTCGTTATTCCAGAAGAGAGCATATCATCAATGGCTTTTTCCATACATGCTACATTACAACCATTAATAAGTTCTTCTCGGTTCTCAATAACACTGTAAAGCCAGTTCATAAAATCACCATAACTGAGGTCTGTTTTATTTGCTGAGAACTCTATATGAACATGAGCATTGATAAGTCCTGGCATTAGAAGAGAGTTCTCTTGAAGTGTAGTGACCTTTGCTTTTGGGAAGAGTGCTCGTAACTCTTCAATAGGAGCAATCTTAACTATTGTTTTTTCAAACGCTATAGAGAGGTTGGTACTCACTCTATCTTTAAAATATATAAAATGTGGGGTTATAATTTGCATTTAGCTACTCTTTTTATTATCTATTATTAAAAGAGATTATACACTTTTATCCATTAAGCAACTTTTTTTTAATGTTAATTTAGCTAAAATAAATGCTCAAAGATTTTAAAAAAGGTTAATAATGAAAATAGTAGTAATCCAAGGTCCAAACTTAAATATGCTCGGTGTAAGAGAACAAAATATCTATGGTCCAATGAAACTAGAGCAAATTCATGCACAAATGAAAGATGTTGCTTCACAAAATGGTGTTGATATAGAATTTTTTCAGACAAACTTAGAAGGCGAAATGGTTGACAAGATTCAAGAGTGTTATGGTGAAGCTCAAGGGATTATCATTAATGCTGCTGCATACACTCATACTTCAATCGCTATTCGTGATGCTATCTCTGCTGTTGCTATTCCAACTATTGAAGTTCATATCTCAAATATTCATAGACGTGAAGAGTTTAGAAAAGAGAATATGATTGCACCTGTATGTACCTCTTCAGTTGTTGGTTTTGGTCCTTTTGGTTATCACTTAGCGATGATGGGAATGCTTCAAATCATGAATGAGATGAAGGCTGCTCAAGAAGCACAACAGAAAGCTCAAGCTGTACAACAAGCATAGTTAGAGACTTTTAATGTATAAAAAACGTAGATTAAATGATAAACTCGATGTTTATACTTCACTATGTTTTCCTTTTACAAACACAAGACCTCTCAAGCATAGACACCAAGTAACTGTAGGGATTGGTGGTAATGTTGGAGATGTCAAACGTCGTTTTGAGCATCTTTTTTTTGAACTTAAACGAGACACTCGAGTAGAAATAGTAAAAACATCGTTGATTTTAAAAAATCCTCCTTTTGGTTATCTAGACCAAGATGATTTTTTTAACTCAATTATTGTAATACAAACTTCAATGCAAGCAAAAACTTTTTTAGCATATTTATTGCATTTAGAGAAAAAGTTTGGACGAAAACGTAGTTTTAGTAATGCACCAAGGACTTTAGATTTGGATATTATCTTTTTTGATAACATAGTTATGAGTAGTAAAATATTAACACTGCCTCATCCTCACTGGTATAAACGGGAAAGTGTTGTTATCCCATTATCTGGAATTCGATCATGAAAATTTTAACTTTTGAAGGTAGAACACCAACTGAAGCACTTAAAAAGGCGAAGATGGAGATAGGTGATGAGGGAATGCTTATCGAAACTAAAGAGGTTCGTAAAAAAGCTTTAGGAAAAGAGGCTCTGTATGAAATAATTATAGGTATTGATGAAGATATGTTACCAAGTAGTTATAAAAAGTCTCAAAAACCACTCTCAAAGCAGCAACCCATAAAAGAAGAGAGCCAAGAGATCCTTTTTGACCTCTCAAATGCTGCACAACAGATTGCAAAGGTATCCAGAGTAGCTGATGATCCAATAGCACAGTATATGAGACCTGTAAAAAATGAACAGCCTGTGATTACCCCTCGTGAACCAAAAGAGCTCAAAGAGATAAAGAGTGAGATAACAAAACTTACAGATAAAGTAAAAATTATTCAAAATATGTTTTGGGATGAAAAAAGTCCAAATATAGAGAGTAAAATTCCTTCAGAATTTGCTGAAATATATAGACTTGCTTCTCAGAGTGGTATGAATAGAGAACATTTAGATGAGTTAATGAGTATAACACTAGAGCATATGCCCTCTAAAATGCGTGAAAATTCAGTAACTGTAAAACGCTATTTTCAAACGATACTTCGTAAAATGGTACCGATTAGACGAGAACCTATTTTAAATGTTGGTAGTAAAAAAGTGATTATGCTTGTTGGTCCAACGGGTGTTGGAAAAACTACAAGTATCGCTAAATTAGCAGCACGATACTCGTTTTTAATGCAGAAAAAATATAAAGTAGGTCTTGTTGTTCTTGACACTTATCGTATAGGTGCAGTAGAGCAGCTAATGCAGTATGCCAGAATGATGAAACTAGGGATTGAGACTGTTGTTGATCCTCCGGAGTTTACAAGTGCATTAGACTCTCTTCGTTATTGTGATTATATTCTCATAGATACTATGGGGTCTTCTCCTTATGACAAAGGGAAAATTGAGAAAATATATGAGTGTTTAGATGCAAATACTACAGAGTATGAAGTAGAAGTTGTTCTTGTTATGCCAAGTTCTATCAAGTATGAAGATTTAAAAATTACATATGAAAACTTTTCAACTCTTGGAATTGATAGCTTAATGTTTACAAAACTAGATGAGACAATGGGCTTTGGAAATATTTTTTCTTTAGGGTATGAGACTAAAAAACCTATTAGTTATTTTTCTGTTGGACAGGAAGTACCTGAAGATTTAGTCTGTGCAAGTAGTGATTTTTTAATAGAGTGTTTGCTTAATGGTTTTAATAGGAGTAAAGTATGATGGGACATCAAGCAGAAAAACTTGAAAAACTTGTTGCATCAAATAGCGCTGCTCAAAAGAAAAAATCCAAGAAGACTCGTTTTATTGCTATAACAAGTGGAAAAGGTGGTGTGGGTAAAAGTACAATTAGTTCAAACCTTGCTTATTCACTTTCTCAAAAAGGCTTAAATGTCGGTATTTTTGATGCAGATATAGGTCTCGCAAATTTGGATGTAATGTTTAATGTCAAGATAAAGAAAAATATTTTGCATGTCCTAAAGGGTGAAGCTACAGTTAGTGATATTCTTATTCCTATAACAAGAAACCTTATTCTAATTCCAGGTGAGAGTGGTGATGAAATTCTTAAGTACTCTAATATGGCACTTTTTGAGCGTTTTATGGAAGAGGCACAAGTTCTTGATAAATTAGATGTAATGATAATAGATACAGGTGCAGGAATAGGGGAGCATATTCAGATGTTTTTAAATGCTGCGGATGATGTTATAGTGGTGACTGTACCTGATCCTGCTGCAATTACAGATGCTTATGCAACGATTAAGACAATTGCTACACTCCGTGATGATGTAAGTATGATTATGAATCAGGTTAAAAGTGAAAGAGAAGCTGTTGCTGTGTTTGATAAAATAAAAAAAGTAGCTAATGCTAATATTGGAGGTAATTTAAATCTTCAATTAATGGGAAAAATTAATGCAGATATAAAAGTATCTAGCTCTGTAAAACAACGCTTACTTTTTACAGCACAGTATCCATCCTCTGTACCAGCACGTGATATTGAAGCGATAGTGGCTAAAATAGGAACTAAATTGGAACGAAATGTGCTAGTTACATCAAATGAAAGTGGTCTCTCTGGTCTGTTCAAGAGACTAATTCAACATTTTTAATGTCTGGGGTAGTGTATGTTAGGTGAAAACTTTGTCTATTTTTTTACAGTTCAAGGATTCTTTGTAGGAATTATTTTTGGTGTATTAAAGTCATTTGATGCGGATGGCCTATTTATATATACATTTTTTATAACTATCTTTTTTTATCTGTTCTCACATATAATTATCGCTCTTTATTATAAAACCCTTACTGTCCGTTCTCACTCTTTTTCAAGAGATCAACATGAAAAAGAGCTTGACCTTTTTGTTAAAGAGATTAATAAACGTGAAAGATTAATAGATTCAGCAGTAAAGATTACAGATATGGCTATAAAAATGAATTCTGAAGAAAATAGTGGATTACCAGCATGATATCAAATGCCTACACTGCTGATATCAAGCACAAAGAAGATGAATTAGCTATACAGTATCTTCCAGCAGTGAAAGCTATGGCTTTTAGGCTTAAAGAGAGACTTCCAAGTAGTATCGATTTTTCTGATCTTGCAGCAATCGGGACAGAAGAGTTAATTAAACTTGCTCGTCGCTATGATGAGTCTCTCAATGACTCTTTTTGGGGTTATGCAAAAAAGAGAGTTTATGGGGCAATGCTTGATTATCTTCGTAGTTTAGATATTCTCTCTCGTGCGAGTCGTAAGTTAGTAAAAGCGATTGATTATGCAGTAGAAGAACATATGTTAACACATGATGAAGAGCCAACGGATGCAGAGTTGTCAGAACTTCTTGAAGAGAGTGTAGAAAAAGTACATGATGCTAGAATCGCTTCTAGTATTTATACTGTTATGCCTCTTCATGACCAATTACAGATTGGTGATGAAGGTGCGGCACTTGTTGCAGTTGAAAAAGATCAACTTATTGATGTAATAAAAACAGTTCTTTCTGGCTATAAAGAGAGAGAACAGATGATTATTCAGTTATATTACTTTGAAGAACTCACACTTAAAGAGATAAGTAGTGTGCTAGAGATAACAGAGTCTAGAATTTCACAAATACATAAGAGTGTAATACAAAAAATTAAAGAGAGTATAGGAGCATAATATGGCAGATATACTTTCACAAGAAGAGATAGATGCTCTTTTAGATGTTGTTGAAGATGAGGGTGATGATATACTAGAAAGTGGGGAAGAAAATCTTCTTCCTCAACGTCAGGTAACACTTTATGACTTTAAACGTCCAAATAGAGTGTCTAAAGAACAACTTCGTGCATTTCGAGGTGTGCATGATAAAATGGCAAGGTCTTTAGCCTCTCAAATCTCTTCTATTATGCGTTCGATTGTTGAAATTCAACTTCACTCAGTTGATCAGATGACTTATGGAGAGTTTCTAATGTCTCTTCCTAATCCAACTTCATTTAATGTTTTTTCTATTAAACCCTTAGAAGGAAGTGGTGTTATTGAGATAAATCCCTCTATAGCATTTCCAATGCTTGATCGTTTACTTGGGGGAAAGGGTGAGCCTTTTGATGCTTCACGAGAGTTTTCAGATATAGAGCTTTCATTATTTGAAACAATATTACGGGTAATGATGAGTACTTTAAAAGAGGCTTGGGGACCAGTTATGGATGTATATCCAGCAATAGAATCTAAAGAATCAAGTCCAAATGTTGTGCAAATTGTTGCTCAGAATGAGATTGTTGTTATGGTAGTAATGGAAATTATTATAGGACATAGTTCAGGAATGATGAATATCTGTTATCCAGTTATCGCTTTAGAACCAGTTTTGCCAAAGTTAGCATCACGAGACTTGATGTTAAATGAAACAAGTTCTAAAAAGAGTAGAAATACAGAGCTTCAAGTACTACTTGGTGGTGCAAAAGTTGATGTTGAGGCAAATCTTGGAAATGCCGATTTAACAATGGCTGATATTTTAGATATTAAAGTTGGAGATGTTTTAAGACTCTCTAGTGCAGCAGATGATATTGTAACAGTTTCTGTTGATGGGAAAGAGAGATTTAAAGGTGAGATAGGTTTACGTCGTTTTAGAAAATCTATAAGCATTACAGAAGTTATAGATACAGAAAAAGATGCAGTAAAACGTGCCTTAGAAAACTTTGAACAACAGCGACAGGCAAAAATATCAGGTGTAAAAGATATAATAGATGATATACCAGATGAAGATGAGGAGTAAGCAATGAGTGATTTTATGAAGCTTTTTGAAGAGGAGACTACAGCAACAATAGAGGCTTTAGTTGGAGTAGCACCTTCTCTGGAGTTAAAAGAAAAACAAGAGCTTAGTATTATCTCTAATATTGTACCACCAATTGTACTTGTTAAACTAAAAGTAAGTGGTGATGTTACAGCTGATATAATGGTTGCTTTACCACCAAATCTTTCAGCATCACTCTCAGATATGATGATGGGTGAAGAGGCAAGCGATAGAGAAGATGTAAATGATGATGATATTGATGCAACAAAAGAGATAGTTTCAAATATTTTTGGAGCGATAGCAAACTCTTTATCTGCACAGAAAGAGTTACCAGTTCTCTCCTTTAGTGTTGAGAGTGTTGAAAATATCACAGATGATGGAGAGGTAAGCTTAGAAAACTTTAACACCATGTTTATTTACAAGTTTACGATGGATTCATTAAACTCATTAATGATGTTTATCATAGATGATAAAATGGATGGGGCACTTTTTGGTACATCTACTAATACTTCTGATTCAGATTCATTTGATAGTGATGTCTCATCACATCAAGGATCTTCAAATTGTAGTGAAGAGATTCATCTGAGTAATGAAGAGATTAGTAATATCTCTTTAATAATGGATGTTAAATTACCAGTTAGGGTGAGAATTGGAAAGAAACGAATGCTTTTAAAAGATGTATTAAATATGGATATAGGTTCTGTTATAGAGTTAAATCAATTAGCAAATGATCCTTTAGAAATCTTAGTAGATAATCATGTAATTGCCGAAGGCGAAGTAGTGATTGTTGATGGAAACTTTGGTGTACAGATAACTACTATTGGAAGTAAAAAAGATAGATTAACACAGCTTAAAGGCTAGTAATGAAAAATAGAGAGAATGAAGTTACTAAAAAGTATATAAAAGATATAAAATCAGCAGATGTTTGGAGTGTTTTTAAAATTATTGCAGACTTTGTGAAGGGCTTTGATGAGCTTGGGGATCTTGGACCAACTGTAACTATCTTTGGTAGTGCAAGAACTAAAGTAGATACAAAATATTATAAAGAAGCTAAAAAGTTAGCATCTCTTCTCGCAGAGAGAGGTTATAACGTTATGACAGGTGGTGGACCAGGGATTATGGAAGCTGCGAACAGAGGAGCACATGAACATAGTGTAGAGTCTATTGGTTTAAATATCGACCTTCCATTCGAACAAGAACTAAATCCATTTACAACTAAAGAGTTGACATTTGATTATTTTTTCTCCAGAAAAGTAATGCTAGTAAAATACTCTATGGCATATGTAATATTCCCAGGTGGCTTTGGAACTTTAGATGAACTGTTTGAGTCACTTACTTTAGTACAAACAAAAAAAGTTACGGGTGTGAAAATTTTTGTAATTGGAACGGAATTTTTTGGTCCTCTTGTAAAGTTTCTTGAAGATAAACTTCTTGGGGAAGGTATGATAGATAAAGCAGATATGCAAATCATACATTTAACTGATAAGTTTGAAGATGTGGTTGGGGAGATTGAAACTTCTCTATCTCATCAGATACAAGTTTTAGAAGATGCTAATTTAGAAGAAACATCTTATTATAAATCACTCTCAAGTTTGAGGAAATAATGAAAGAAAAAGTATTAGTTGGAATGAGTGGGGGTGTTGATTCTACTATAACAACACTTCTTTTAAAGGAGGAGGGTTATGAGGTAGAAGGCTTATATATGAAGCTTCACTCTAAACCTGGTTATCATGAGATACATTTAGCACGTGCACAAAAAGCTGCAGACTTTGTTGGTGTAAAACTTCATGTATTAGATTTACAAGAGAAATTTAATAAAAATGTATTTCAACCTTTTATAGATACTTATGCAGAGGGAAAAACTCCAAATCCTTGTGCTCTATGTAATAGAACAATGAAATTTGGTGAAATGATTAACTTCGCTGATGAGATAGGTGCAAAGTTTCTTGCAACAGGGCATTACATCAAAACAGATGGTGAATATTTTTATCAAGCAGAAGATGATACAAAAGATCAGAGTTATTTTCTATTTTATGTTAAACAGGAAATACTTCCAAGGTTAAAATTTCCCCTTGGAGAGAGACTAAAGTCTGAGATAAAAGAAAAAGCAGCCTCAATCAAAGGTTTAGAATCTTTTTCATCTCAAGCAGAGTCTAGTGAAATATGTTTTGTTGAAACTACATACACTGATGTCTTAAAAAAATATGTAGCTGTTGATCAAGTAGGTGAAGTCTTAGATAATGAAGGAAATGTTATAGGTAAACATAAGGGCTATATGCATTATACTATAGGTAAAAGAAAAGGTTTTACTGTTCATGGTGCACATGATCCTCATTTTGTATTAAGTATTAACCCTGAGAAAAATCAGATTGTAGTTGGAAAGAAAGATGAACTATCTTGTAATTCTGTAGTAATAGATAATTTAAATATGTTTACTAAAGAAAAAGAGTTTAAAACTACTGTGAAACTAAGATATAGAACCAAAGCTGTTCCTTGTCATGTAAAGATAGAAGGAGAGAGTGCAACTGTTCTATTAGAAGAGAGTGTATTTGGTGTAGCTGTTGGTCAAGCTGCAGTATTTTATGATGAAGATAAACTCATTGGTGGTGGTTGGATTAGTAAAGCATAATTCTAATTTAGTTAAAAAATCAAGTAACTCCCTAAAAGTAGGGGTTTAAAAGAGATAGCGATAGACAGAGGAGAGAGAATATACAATTTTTTTGGAAGTTCTCCACCATTTAAGCAATTACTAAGCAATACAACCCTATAATTCCCATCCACAAACAGAGACACCTTGTTTAAAACAGGTTACGAACTTTTCGAGTTGAAGAGTTAAGAGAATGTTTGAGATCATTGA
>Ga0256837_1000247_pt1 | contig 48160 bp, 46 predicted proteins | sample 4562384metaG_FD_185976 | JGI IMG/M metagenome (GOLD analysis project Ga0256837, IMG submission 185976) | Hydrothermal vent microbial communities from Guaymas Basin, Mexico - 4561-384 | ecosystem: Environmental > Aquatic > Marine > Hydrothermal vents | place: Mexico: Guaymas Basin | collected... | reverse complement strand
TATATATTTAAAAATATTATCATCTATTTTATAATTTAAAGCTACTGTAGCCTTTCTTTTGTTTGGAAGGATATGTTGGTATATAAAAAGCTTATTATTGCTCATAGAAAGCCTAATAGGTGTTGCGATTGAGTATGTAGTGATAATTGCTTTATCATTTAATATATTTACAATATCAAAAAAATATTCTTCACTCCAAAGCTCCTTATTTACTTCAGATGAAAAAGCATCTTGATATACAATATCAATATTACTTAAACTCTTTATATATTTTCTAGCATCACCAATAAATATATTTATCTCAAATTGCTCATCCTTATAATAATAGTTATTAGATACTTCATTTATAATATGTTTTATATTATCAAACTCTTTTGGATAGTTGAAATTTTTTAAACTTTTAATTAACTCTTCATCAAACTCTGGTGAGAAAAAAGTGATTTTTGTTTTTATATTATTTTTTATACAATAATAAATAGTAGCAAAAGTATTGTACCCTATTCCAAAACAAATATCTAAGATATATAAATCTTTATTTAAATTTACAAGTTTAAAAGATGGAGTTATATGCTTTGTAAGAGATTCACTTAATGCTCCATCTTTTGTACTATGAAAATTTTGATCATATTTTTTAGAATATAAAGTATTACTTCCATCTATTGTAGATATATAGTCTATAAGCCATTACCCCACATATGAAGCTTTTTTGCCATTATTAGATTATAATCTTCAAATATATCAATATTATTTGCAACTCTAAATTCGCAGATATCTAAAAGTTCAATAATATCAGATATATTATTATTTGATTTTGGTTCAATTATTATTATAAAAGCAGAATTTTCCAAGCTATGATAACAAGCTTTTATAAACTTATTTATATCACTACAAGATTCAATCATATCGTACAATACACAATATTCAAATTCTCTAGTTTTTAATCTAAATCTTTGGCATGAAATATCATCTAGTTTTTTTGTTACTATTGAACCATCATTTTTAGCTATCTTATCATTTAATACTTCTTCTAAAGGGTTTATCCCATTAGATATATTTAGTAAGCATAAAGCTGGTGCATCTTCTAATAGTGAAGAAAATTGTTCTAACTCTTTATTTGTAAATTTAGATTCCAAGTTTCTTCATCTTCTTTTTACTTAAAAACAACTCTTTATTATCCATAATACCTATACCACTTTTTAAAACTTTTTTAGATATTTTTTTAGCATTATCAAGTGAATGCATTTTGTATGTACCACATTGATAAATATTTAGTTCAGGTATATCATCTTCACTTTTTACTTTTAGTACATCTTTCATTGATTTTTTCCAAGCTTTGGCAACTTTTTTTTCACTTGGATTTCCTAATACAGACATATAAAATCCAGTTCTACATCCCATAGGAGAACAATCTATAATCTCTACTTTTTTAGAATTTAAATGTTCTCTAATAAATCCAGCAAATAGGTGTTCTAATGTATGTATACCTCTTTCATCCATCATCTGTTTATTTGGAATACAAAATCTTAAATCAAATACTGTAATAGTATCTCCTGATGGTGTACTCATTGTTTTTGCAACTCTCACTGCGGGTGCTGTCATAATAGTATGATCAACTCTAAAGCTATCTAATAATGGCATATTTTTCCTTTTGTTTTTTATATTATTATTTTAACCAAAAAAGCCTAAGTGATACATCACTTAGGCTTTTAGTTTTAGAAGTTTATAAAAGTTTTATTTATTTTTAAATGCATCACTTCTTGGGAATATAAATACTGCATGTCTAATTACAGATATCTTTTCTGGATCTTCCATAGCATATGCTCTAATTGTAATTGTAATTGGAGTATCTTTTCTTGCATTATCTACAAGCATTTGATCTGTATATAACTTAATAACTTTTTTTCTAAGTTTACCATGTGCTAATTTAAATGGTTTAAATCTTTTAAAATGAATTTTACCTTTATACTCTCCAATAATCTCTAGGTTGTAAGTATAATCTTTTCTTTGAGTATTTTGGAAAAGGAATGTAAAGTTATTTTCTACAATATGATTATCTTTGATTTTATATAAAGATGTAGTTTTATTAATATTTAATAACATATACTCTTTTTTACCACCCATAACAAATAACATACCTACTACCATAACAAGTGCAGCTATATACATAAGAGTTTTTGTTCTAAATAACTTTGTAGGTTTTCCGTATACAACATCATTTGTACTTGACCATTGAACTAATGATTCTTTACCAAGTTTACCCATAACTACTGTACAAGCATCAACACACTCTAAACAGTTAATACACTCAAGTTGAGAACCTTTTCTAATATCAATATGAGTAGGACAAACTGTTACACATGATTGACAAGCAGTACACTCTTTATCTTCTGGAACATCTTTTTGTTTAAATACAATTTTTTCTTTATTTTCATCATAGATCTTACCACCTCTTTTTTCACTATATATAGCTTGGATAGTATCATCATCATAAAGTACCGATTGAACTCTTGAGTAAGGACAAATATATACACAAAAGTTTTCTTGTAACCATACAACATCATAAACAATAAATGCAGCAACACCAAGTACAAACCCTATAAGAGTTGTATGCTCTGCTGGATTTTTAATATATTCAAAGAAATCAGCAGGTGGAACGAAGAACCACATAAAATCTGCAGATGCTAAAAGTGCTAATGCAGACCAAATTAAAATTGCAATAACATTTTTTACTTTGTTTGCAGGTTTACTCATATCTGGTTCTTTTTGTTTATTTTTAATTCTTCTCATACCAAGTAGTTTAGCTTGAATTAAATCTCTATAAATAACTCTAAATACAGTTTGTGGACATGCCCATCCACACCATGCTCTACCACCAACAGCAGTAACAGCAAATATCCCTAAGAATAATAACATTAATAAAAATGGCATCATATACAACTCTTGCATATCAAAAACTGTTCCCATTAAATGTAATTGTTTTTTATCAAATGATAATAGAAATAGCTGATTTCCATTTATCTGAATAAATGGTATAGATATAGCCATAATTGTGGCACCTATATATGCATAATAACGCTTTATTCTGTAGCCTAAACTCTCTTCTTTTTTAGCCATAACCTCTCCGTCCTTTTTAATTTTTATAATTTTATCAAATATTTACATAATATAAGCTTATTTATAACATAAGCTTAGGTTATTTATATAAATTCAGCAAGTATCATTCCTGCAAATTTATTGCCTTTATAAAATTCTATTCTGTATATATTACCATTTTTTTCTATTGAGTAATGTTTTAAAAACATATCTTTTGATATTTCTTGTTCTGTTTCTATACCTGACTTACTTTTATATCCAATAACATTTACCCTAAATTTTGAATTTTGCTTAACTAAGAAAGTTTTTTTCACTTTTACAGTATCTCCAAATTTTATCTTTTTTTCTTCCCCATCAATTACAAAATCAATTTTAGTATCAAAATTCAAATGCTCTTTATAGTCTGCTTGAAGTTTAGTAAGTCTTCTATTTCCATAATAGATTACATATTCATTTTTTACTTTTATTATTTTAATTAATGGATTTGATGGAAGATATTTTATAACTCCATCTTTATGTACTGGAAAATATTTTTGTATATTTCTTATATCTTTTAAAGGCATTTTTACATCTGTATCATCAAATTTAATATTTATATCATCATTTAAAGCTTTTTTAATCCCTTCAACTGTTAGAGGAAAGTTTCTTTCATACTCAATACCCATAATATTCATATACTTTTCTATTGCTAAAAGTTTATAATATACCCTTTGTTCTACTGTTAAATCTTTACTTGTTTCATGTCCAAAAGCACTTTTACCTTGTTTTACAGCATAATATGTAAGAGTTTTTGCCATCTCTGTTTCTTCATAAGTTTTTTGAAATCTTGTATGTGTATTTTTTGTTCTATAGATATGTTCTTTATTTAATAAATGATTATTTAAATGTTTTACCACCTCTTCTGATATCTCATAAGTATTTGAATATTTTTTTATACCATCTAATACTTTTTGATCTATTACAGAACATTGCCCCCATTTTCTTGGCTGATGATTTTTATCTATATATTTTGGTCTATAATAACCACTTCCATCATGTAGATTTAAAATAAGTGTAACCTCTGGTGATTTTATATAACTTTTAATTCTTTGGATAATTTCATATTCAGGATCATCTTTACTTAAATTTGCAAATTTTCTATTCATATCTCCATATGGACCTCTACTTCTTTTTATAATAGAATAAAAATTTAGATTTGGTATAACCCAAACTGATCCTTTTGTTACTTTATAATGAGTAGAGAATAGTGAAGCTGCCATAAATCCACCTGGTTCATCACCTTGAATACCTGCTACTATTAAAAATGTATTATTATCTTGTTTACCTTTTTTTATAAAATCAAATCTAAATTGATCTAAATTTTTAATATCTAATTCTGTACTCTCTTTTGTAGTTATAATTTTCTTATTTTCATTTTTATTTTCAATTGCAATATTTTTTGGAGTAACTGTACTTATCTCTTTTATATCTAAGGGAATAACTTTTTGTTTTATTATTTTATTTTCAACTTTTTTAGGAGCCTCTTTTATTATAATAATCTCTGGTTTTGTATCTTCAAAAATATTAATAGAATTATTTGTATCCTCTTTTAAAGGTTCGATTGTTTTAGTATAGTCTATATTTATTTTTTTAGTACAAGATGTAAAAATAAATAGTATACTTATAAAAAATATAATATTTATTTTATATAACTTTGATGTGCCAAGGTTCATAACGAACTCCCTCTTTATTATGTATTGTATATCTTAGCGATATATAATCTAACTTTTTTAAATTTTTATATTCCTGTGTTGTAGTAAATTTTTCTGTAAAGTTTGAATAACCAAAACCTTTTTTACCAACATCAAAATCACTTATAGAGTGATAAGTATATGCAGGTGGAGCAATTGAATATGAGGCTTGTGTAATATTTCCATTTAATGAGTATATCTTTTTCATATATAATGTCATTTGCTTTACTATACTTCTAACTCCAGAAGTTAATATAACATCATGCCCTACATCTTTTTTGATTCTATTATAATCACTTAATGCTTTACCTTTAAATAAATAGTGTCCAGTATAAGGAATTTTTTCTATATCTTTTTTATTTATCTTATCAGTTATGCTGTGATTTGTTTTTCTTCCATAAAATCCATATTTAGTTGGTTTTTCATAAAATAACTCATCAAGCAATACTAATTCTTCTTTTGTAAACTCTCCAATTTTTGGATAATTTTTTGCATAAAAAAGTGCTTTATCAAAAGATAAAATATTAAAATGGCCATATCCAACATATTTTCTAATTTTTATTAATCTCTGTAATGCGCTTTGAAATGTAAGCCATTGCATTTGAGATACATATATATCTTGATTATTTTCAATATCAATATCAATATCTCGTGCAAAAATTGGTGTAGTGGCTAAAAGAGATAAAAAACTTCTTCTAGTAATCATTTTTATTTCCATTTTTTAATTTATTTGAAATTTTATTGTAAAAAGAGTCTAAATTTTCTATTTTAAAATTGATCTCTCTTTGTTTTTTCCCCCATGTAGGTTCAGGAAAATAGCTATCATTTTTATATCTTGCTTGAATATGAAAATGTACATGTGGACAGTAGTTACCAAATGAAGCAATATTTATTTTATCACATTTCAAATCTTCAAGCATTGTAGTTTCTATAATATTTATAACGTCAAATATGTATAATCTAAGTTTTTTACTACATTGTGAAAACTCTTTAATACCCTCTTGAGTAAAAATCTTAAGCCAAGGTATCTCAAACTCTTCAATTTCTACTTTTATTAAATCATCTTCATAGATAATATTATCCATCAAACTACCATTTTTACATTTTTATGTTGATGAAAATCTTTATGTAATTTTTCTCTATCTTCATCACTATTTACAGTTAAGTCAATATTATATGATTTGAATTTACCATTTGAGGATACATTTGATTTTGTAACTTTATGATCTCTATCTTGAAGTACATTTCTTGCTATTGCATTTGCATTATGTTCATCTTTTATTACAATTTTATAACACCATTTACATGGATATTCTAGTTCTAATTTATATTCATTTAAATCTATCATCTATTAAAGTCTCCTGTTTTTCCACCACTTTTATGCTCTAATTGAACATTTGATATTACCATACCTTTATCTATTGCTTTTACCATATCGTATATAGTAAGAAGCCCTACACTAACTCCAGTTAAAGCTTCCATCTCTACACCCGTTTGACCTTTTAGTTTTGTGGTAACTGTTAGTTTAAATCCTGGAAGATCATCAAGTTGTTCTACATCACAATTTATACCTGTAAGTAACAAAGGATGGCACATAGGGATTAATTCTGGTGTTTTTTTAGCACCCATTATAGCAGCAATAACTGCTGTTTGAACTACTGGCCCTTTTTTATTTACATTTGATACTATATTGTTAAATGCTTCACTACTCATAGATATAATACCACTTGCTACTGCAACTCTTGCACTATTATCTTTTGAACTTACATCTACCATTTTTGGTCTATCATTTTCATCTAAATGTGTTAAATTCAAAACTAATCCTTTGTATTTTAAATTAGCTTTATTTTACCAAAGATTTAATTAAGTATAAGTTAAGTATAATTCCACACCAAAATTTAGAGTAGCGAAATCTATCTCTAAATAATTTATGCAAGAAAGTAGGTGATGTACAAATGCCTGGTATTAAAGTTAAAGAAACTGAATCGTTCGACGAAGCTTATAGAAGATTTAAAAAACAATGTGATAGAAGTTTAATCGTAACTGAAACAAGAGCAAGAAGATATTTTGAATCTAACCCTGAAAAGAAAAAGAAACAAAAAATTAACGCTAGAAAAAAAGCTCTTAAAAAACTTTATATGCTTAGAAGATATGAGTCTAGACTGTAATCTTTATGTATGTACACAAAAAAGGCAAGGATTTGTATCCTTGCCTTTTTTTATGCCCAAAATTTAATTTCACATTAGATACAATATCATTATAAAAACAAATCAAAAGGATACACATGGAGTTTACTGCACCATTAAAATCAAATTCAAAAAAAGTTATGCTATTAGGTAGTGGAGAACTAGGGAAAGAAGTGATAATAGAAGCACAAAGATTAGGTCTTGAAACAATTGCTGTTGATAGTTACAACAATGCTCCAGCTCATCTTGTAGCAAACAGAAGCTATGTAGTAAACATGAAAGATGAAGAGCAACTTTTAGAAGTGATCAGAAAAGAGAAACCTGATTTTATTTTACCAGAAGTTGAAGCTATATCTATATCTGCACTTTTTAAAGCTGAAGATGAAGGGTTCAATGTAATACCAAATGCTGAGGCAGTTAATAAAACAATGAATAGAAGAAATATACGAGTATTTGCTTGTGAAGATTTAAAACTTCCTGCATCTAAATATGAATTTGTAAGTACATTTGATGCATTACAAAGTGCTGCATCAAATATTGGATTTCCATGTGTAATTAAACCAGTTATGAGTAGTTCAGGTCATGGACAAACTATTGCAAAAAGTGTTGATGATTTACAAAATTCATGGGAGGTAGCAAAAGAAGCTAGAGGAGATGCTAGTGAATTAATAGTTGAAGAGTTTATACATTTTGATTATGAAATAACTGTTTTAACTGTAAGAAATGAAACAGGAACTGTATTTTGTGAGCCTATAGGACATATCCAAAAAGATGGAGATTATGTATTTTCATGGCAACCAATGAAGATGAGTGACTTAGCTATTCAAAGATCACAAGAAGTAGCTAAAAAGATAACTGATGGATTAGGTGGATCTGGATTATTTGGTGTTGAGTTATTTGTAAAAGGTGATGAAGTATATTTCTCTGAAGTAAGTCCAAGACCACACGATACTGGTATGGTTACAATGATTACTCAAAGTTCTAGTGAATTTGCACTACATATTAGAGCAATTTTAGGATTACCACTTGATTTTATCACTTATGGTGCAGGTGCTAGTGCAGCATACAAGGCAAAAGATGATACATTTACTCCAACAGTTAATATTGAAGATAAAATATGGGATAAAAATACAATAGTAAGAGTATTTGGTAAACCACAATCTCATATAGGTAGAAGAATGGCTGTTGCACTTACATTTGATAAAGATGATAGTGAAATTGCATTAAATAACGCAAAAGAGAAGATCAAATTAATAAGTGATTGCTAAATGATAAAGAGCTTTATATTAATAGCTAGTATTTTTTTAACATTACAAGCTTTTAATATAAGCTCCAATGATGATTATAAAGTTTACAACACAAAGAATTATTCAATAATATATACAAATGAGAGTAAAAAAGAAGCTGAGTTTTTAAGTACAAACCTAGATAAATATTTAAATTTAAATAACAAATTATTCTCTTATAAATTTGATGAACCTTTAAAAATATCTCTTATTTCAAATAATATACAAATAGCAAATGCATTTTCTACTCAAAATCCTTCAAATATGGCTGCATTTTACAATGGTGGGGGAGCTTCAAATAACTATTTTTCAAATATATCTTGGCTAAAAACTTTAATGATTCACGAATTAGCTCACAACTATCAAATAAATGCTAAAAAATCTAAAATATCAAAAGTTTTACACTCAACATTAGGAAATAACTTTACTCCTATTTGGGCAGGTATTCCATTTTTTACTTTACCAAATGCTTATTTACCTACTTTTTTACTTGAAGGTAATTCAGTTTTAAATGAAACTTTATACAATAATGGTGGACGACTTTATAGTGGAAATCACAATGCTATGAAAAATTCTTTAATTTTATCAAATAAAATCACTCCAACTAGTTTAATAAATGATACTTTAGATTTTCCATATACTACATCAAAGTATATTGTGGGTGGATATTATATGCAATATATGGCACAAAGATTTGGTTTAAATAAAGTAAATTCATTTTTTTATAATCAATCAATACATAGTATAAATCCATTTTTATTAAATCGTACATACTATAATCATTTTGGCATAAAATTTGAACAATCAATAAATGACTTTATATCATATTCAAAAGAGAAATATAAAAACTATAACGAGTTAAAAAATAATGAAATTGCAAACTCAAAAAGTAAAATTTATTTTTCAAATATAAATGGTAAAATTTATTTTATCACTACTGATTTAAAAACAAAAAAAGAGTTAAATATATATGATATAAAATCAAATAATATTAAAAAACATTCAACAACTCTTGATAATGCAAAAATTTTTAAAATAGATAATAAATTATATACAAATTCATCAAATATGATAAACCCATCAAACTATAAAGTTGGATTATTTGATAAAAATCAAAACCTATTAGAATATACAAAAGGTAAATCTATACAAGATATAAATAATAAGAATATAGCTTATATAGATATCAAAACTTCATTTGATGATACAAAATTATTTGTAAATAATACATTTTATAGTTCTACTGTTTCAAATGCACTATTTGATAAAAATTCAAATATATACTATTTTAAACAAAATAATAAAACAAGAACTTTATATAAAAATAAAAAAGCAATTTTTTCATTTGATGGATATTTTTCAAAATTAGTTAGTATAAAAAATAATGAGATTTATTTTATAGCAAATAGTAAAAGTGGTAGTAGTTTATATAAATATTCAAATAATAGTATATATAGAATATCCTATTATGATAATATAATTGATGCTGCTATTTTAGATAATAATGCTCTAGTTTCAACAATAACTGCAAACAATTATCAAGTACATAATATAGATCTAAATCCTATTAAATCAGATATTTCTGTATATAAAAATATACAACTACAAGAAAATTTTGAATTTACTAAAAAAACAAATACAAATTTAAAAAACTATTCAAATTCATATAATAGTTTAAAACAACTACAATATGTATCTTCTTATCCAAGTATAAGTAGTAGTGAAGATGAGGCAATATTTACATTAAATACAAACTTTCAAGATCCATTGATGTTTAATAGAGTAAATATATTTTTATATAAAGATAATGATGATAAATATGCTAGTTTATCATATATAAATAGTAGATATAAAATAAATTATGCACTTAATTACTATAATATAAAAAGAGAATATCCAGCAATAAACTCCAGAGATTATGGTGGATTGATACAACTTTATTCAAATATATATACTAAAGCAAATCAAAATATATCAGTAAATTTAAAGCAATCATTTGATGATGAAAATAAAGATAAAAATCCATTAACCTTTACACTAAATCATAAATATTTTAGATATTTTCCATTAGCAAGTGATTATGATATATTAAGTAATTCAAAACTTATATATAAAAAAGATAGAGATGATAATATTTATGGATTAAAATACAAATTTACAAAACATCTATTTAAAGAGTTTTATTTTAATAGTGATTTTACATATCTAAGAAGCAATGATGATTTAGTATTAAATAAGCAAAGAGGTATAGAAGTAGTAACAAATCCTATAGACACTCTATATGACGATACAAATGTTCTTATGCAAGGATATGATAATGATTTTTATGTAAAAGATATCCAAAAAATATCTATTTCATTATCTAAACCTTTTTATATATCTAAATACTTTTCTAAATTTCCATTTTCACTTAGAAAAGAAAAAATATCTATAAAATATAATCAATATAAATTTAATACACATAAAGAATTTACTATAAAAGAAAAAGAGATAGATTTAGGATTTGATATATTATTTGGACATAAATTTTCTTTTCCTGTTGAGTTTAAATATATCACAAATGACCACTCAAAAGATGATTATAAATTCTTTGTAAATATAGGTGTTTCTTACTAATATTTTTTTAACTATACTTTAGATATAATGTACTTAGAAAAGAAAAGGTATCAATTAAATTTGATGCCTTTTATAATGTTAAGGAATAAAAATGTTACTAACACCAGGACCAACAGCAGTACCAGAGTTTGTAAGAGCAGCAATGGGAACTGAAACTCTACACCATAGAACACCAGAGTTTGAAGCAATATTTGAAAAAACACGAAATTTACTTTTAGAGATCCTTGATATGCCAGAAGCTGTAATGATAGCATCTAGTGGAACAGGAGCTATGGAAGCTTGTGTTACAAATCTAACACACTCTAAAGCACTTACTATAAATGCAGGAAAATTTGGACAAAGATTTGGAAAAATTTGTGAAGCATTTAATATTGATTATACAGAGTTAGTACATGAATGGAACACTCCAATGAGTGTAGATGAAGTTGTAAATACTATAAAAGCGGATAATAAAATTGATGCAATATTTATTCAAGTTTGTGAAAGTGCTGGAGGATTAAGACATCCAGTTGAAGATATAGCAAAAGCAGTAAAATCTATAAACCCAAGTATATCTATAATTGCAGATGGTATAACAGCAGTTGGTGTTGAAAAAATAGATACTACAAATATAGATGCACTAATCACAGGTAGTCAAAAAGCACTTATGTTACCTCCTGGATTATCTATGATTGGATTTAGTAATGATGCACTATCTAAAATTGAGAAAAAACCAGCTGGTTATTATCTAAACCTTTTAAGTGAAATTAAAAAACAAAAACAAAATACAACAGCATACACAGCAGCAACAACTCTTATAATTGGACTTGGTGAGATCTTAGGAAAATTAAAAACTGATGGTTTTGAAAAACTTTATAGTGACACTGCTAAAAGAGCAAAAGCAACAAGAGATGCATTAAAGGCAATTGGTCTTGAAGTATATCCAGCTACTCCTGCAAATGCAATGACTACAATATATACAGAAGATTCAAATGCTATTAGAAAAACTCTAAAAGAGAAATATGACCTAAATATAGCAGGTGGTCAAGATCATCTAAAAGGTAAAATATTTAGAATCAACCATATGGGACTTGTTGGTGATTTTGAAGCTTCTTGGGCAGTTAATGCCATTGAAAAAGCTATGGATGATTTAGGTATTAGAACTTTTGATGGAACAGCAAATAAAATATTTATGAAAGAGATGTTTAACTAATGATACATGAACATGAAATACCAAATGGTTCTTCTCTTTATTTTGGAAAAACTGCAAAAGCAAAAAGAGCCCTAGAAAATTCTCTTGCATCTTATTTAGAAGATCAAGGATTTGAAGAGATAATAACTCCAAATTTTTCTTATACTCAACACCAAAGTATAGATAATGAAAATGAACTTATTAAAATAAGTGATGAAAATAACAATCAAGTAAGCTTACGAGCTGATAGTACACTTGATGTTGCTAGAATTATCACAAAAAGATTAGGAAGAACAACAAACCATAAAAAATGGTTTTATATTCAACCTGTATTTTCTTACCCATCTAGTGAAAACTACCAAATAGGTCTAGAGTGGTTAGAACATACAAATGCAAGTGAGATTATAAATCTAAATGCAAAAGTATTTAAGCAGATAAATTTAAAACCTCTAATACAAATCACAAATATCCAAATAGCAAAAAAAGTTGCAAATGAATTAAATATATCTATAGATTTATTTAAAGATGGGCTTATTTCAAAACTATTTGAACTTAAAATTGATTGGTTAGATAAACTTATCTATGCTTCAAGTGTAAAAGATTTAGAATCTATTTTAGATACTCTTCCAAATGAAGTTCAAAAAGAGGTTCAAAAACTAATAAATATAGCAAAAGATATTTCGTATGAAAATACAACTATCTCTGCACTATATTATGCAAAAATGAAATATTATGAAGATGTATATTTTAGAGTTATTAAAAATAATGCTGTATTAGCTAGAGGTGGAAGATATAAAAGTGATGGTATAAGTTCATTAGGTTTTGCACTTTATACAAATGAAATAATAAATATTATAGAAGATTAAAAAGGAAAATTATGAGTAAAGCAGATATAATCGTTGGTATCCAATGGGGTGATGAAGGTAAAGGTAAAATAGTTGATAAACTAGCTCAAGAGTATGATATGGTTTGTAGAAGTCAAGGTGGACATAATGCTGGACATACTATTTGGGTTGATGGTGTAAGATATGCACTTCATTTAGTACCATCTGGTATTTTAAATCCTAAAGCTGTAAATATTATAGGAAATGGTGTTGTATTAAATCCTGAATCTATAATCAAAGAGATGGAACAGTTTTCAAACCTAGAAGGTAGAATCTTTATCTCTGATAAAGCTCACCTAAACTTACCATACCATGCACTAATAGATCAAGCAAGAGAAAAACTAAAAGGTGACGATGCTATAGGAACTACTGGAAAAGGGATAGGCCCAGCTTATGCAGATAAAATAAATAGAGTTGGACATAGAGCTGAAGAGTTATTAAATCCTGAATCTTTATGTAAAAATATAATGAGCTACTTTGCACAAAATAAAGTAATTTTTGATGCACTTCAAGTGGAAGTACCTAATGAAACTGATCTTCTAAAAGAGCTTAAATTTTACAATGAAAAACTAGCAGTATTTATTACAAATACTACAAATATGGTTTGGGAAGCGTTAGATAATGATAAAAAAATACTTCTAGAGGGTGCTCAAGGTACATTACTAGATATTGATCATGGAACTTACCCTTATGTAACATCTTCAAGTACTGTAAGTGCTGGTGCTTGTACGGGACTTGGATTAAGTCCAAAAGATATTGGTGTTGTAACTGGTATTGTAAAAGCATATACTACAAGAGTAGGAAATGGACCTTTCCCAACTGAAGATTTTGGTGATGCTGGTGAAACTATGGCAGATGTTGGAAAAGAAGTAGGAACTACAACAGGACGAGGTAGAAGATGTGGTTGGTTTGATGCAGTTGCTGTTAAACACGCAAGTAGACTAAATGGTTGTGATCAATTATCTTTAATGAAACTTGATGTTTTAGATGGATTTGAAACTATTAAAATATGTGTTGCTTATGAACTAAATGGTGAAAAAATCACATATATGCCAAGTGATATTACAAATGTAAAACCTATATATGAAGATATAAAAGGTTGGGATAGTGTTGTTGGATGTAGAGTATTTGATGATCTTCCTCAAAGTGCTAAAGATTATATCTTAAGAATAGAAGAACTTACAAATACTAAGGTAGGAATTATCTCAACTTCTCCAGAAAGAGAAGATACGATAATCCGTTAAGAAAGAGTGAATAGTTTCACTCTTTTAGGATTTGAGCCGTAGGAGATGTGCATTTATGCACCGACGGAGGGAGTAGAATGAAAGTAAACAGTTTAACTTTTTAAAATAAAATATTGCATTTATGCACCAATGTAAGAAATAAGGAAACACAATGAAACTAAAAAAACAACATGTAAACTATATAGCTAGAAAGATCACAAATGACTTAACAGCTTATGATTTTGTAGAGGTACGAAAAGATAAAGCACAAATAGTTGAAGTTTGTGAAAGATTTTTACTTGAAGATATCCAAAAAGAAGTAGAACTTGATGAAAAAGTAAATGAACTTCTAGATGAAAATGAAGGTGAAATAGAATTTTACAATGCAGATGAAAGACAACTTTTTTGGATGACTAAAAAAAGACTTGCAAATGAATTTGGTGTAAATTTAAATTTTGAAGATAGATTTTCAAATATTGCACACCATATTATGGATTATTTATATGAAGAGGATTATATACACTTTGAAGTAAATGATAACCAAATAAAAAATATCATATTAAACTCTATAAAAGACTTCATAAATGGATATGATGAAGCAGACACAGCTGCATATGAAAAAATAAAAACATATAAAAGAAAACTTATTCCAGGAACTGAAGATTATGATATAGTATTTACAAGACTATATGAAGAAGAGTTAATCAAAAAAGGACTTATGTAATGGAAAAAATTTATATTTATATTGAAAATGGAACTTTTTTAGAAGCAAATAGCTTTGGTGCTAGTGGTACAAATGTAGGTGAGATAGTATTTAATACTTCACTTACTGGTTACCAAGAGATAACAACAGATCCATCATATGCTGGACAATTTATTACATTTACTATGCCAGAGATTGGAAATGTTGGTGTAAATAGTGATGATAATGAATCTGAAACAATATACTCAAAAGGTATATTAGTAAGAGCTTATAATGATGAGTATTCTAACTTTAGAGGTGAGAAAACATTAGCTACACTATTAAAAGAGCAAGGTGTTCTTGGTATTTGTGATATTGATACTAGATATCTTACAAAAATGATTAGAAATGAAGGTGCTATGATGATGGTAGCTTCAACTGAGATCTCTAGTAAAGATGAGCTAAAAGCTATTTTAGATAAATCTCCTAGAATTGAAGATATAAACTATATAGAGCAAGTATCAACAAAAGAATCTTATATCCATAAAAATGGTGCATGGGATCATAATAAACTAGCTTATAATAAAGCAGTAATGAGTGATAAAAAAATTGTTGTTGTTGACTTTGGAGTGAAGCGAAATATCTTAAATGAACTTGTAGAATCAGGTCTTGAAGTTGAAGTGATTCCATCTAACTTTAAAGCTAGTGATCTAATTGCAAGATTTGAAAAAGGTGAAATTGGTGGAGTATTCTTATCAAATGGTCCAGGTGATCCACTTACACTAACAGCTGAAAAAGAGCAAGTAGAAGAGTTAATCAAAACTGATATACCTATCTTTGCTATTTGTTTAGGTCACCAGATGTTAAGTATTGCACATGGCTATGATACATATAAAATGCCATTTGGTCAACATGGTGGTAACCACCCTGTTCAAAATAATACAAATGCAGTTGAGATTACAGCTCAAAACCATAACTATAATGTTCCAGATAGTATTGAAGCTATTGCTAAAATTACACATAAGAACTTATTTGATAATACAATTGAAGGTGTAAAATATAACAAAGGAAATATTTTCTCTGTACAACATCATCCTGAAGCTTCTCCAGGTCCACATGAGAGTAAATATATATTTGATGAATTTGCAAAAATAGTAAAATAAAAAAAAGGTGAAGAAAATTCTTCACCTTTTTTTATTATTTTATTAAAAGTATACTCTCTTTTACATCTTCATAGACTTTACTATTTAGATGTACTTCTACTTTACTTTGTGGTATCTCATCTAAAACTATTACACAAGATAGATCATAAGTATTATTTAGTAACTTTTCTTTTAATCTTACCTCATCATCAAATAATGGTGGATTGTAGTTTAATTCTTGAACACTTTTATAGCTTTTATTTGCATATTTATTATAAGTTTCAAGTGATATTATTTTTAGTTCATCTTTATTAAAATAGTTTATATCACCTATTGTGTATTCTATTCTTCCTACACTTCTATTTTTAGAAATTGTACTATATGGTAAGAAATATGAAAAAACAGTTTTTTTTGAAACACTTACTTTTGCACTTATTAATCTATAGTTTAAAAACCTTTGTTTTATTATTTTATAATTTAAATTTTGTTCTTCATAACTATTTCTAAGATGATACAGTTCTAACCTTTGCTCTATTGATTCTGGTAATATCTGTTTACTTATAGGATTTATCATCTCATCCATTAGTTTATTTTGTTGCTCTCGTTGAGGAGTTAAACCAAATAAACATCCACAATAGTTTTGTCTATAAAGTGAATTTTTTTTTACTTGTTTACCTTGTAACTCTTGTCCATTTCCACTTCTATAATCTTTAAATACAAATTCTATACCATATTTATTTGCGAATTCATTACCTATAATATCTAGTTTATCTTGAGACTTTTTAGGACTAATTAGAAGTGTAGTTGTAAATTTATTATGACCTAATTCAATTGCTTTTAAAACTGTAGTTTCTAATCTTTTATCAAAACATATAGTACATCTGTCACCTTTTTCAGGTTCATTTTCTAAACCCTTTACTGCAATTAACCAAGATTCATAATCATACTCACCCTCTATTAGTTCTATACCTAACTTTGCACATGAAAACTTAACATCTTCATATCTTAGTTTATATTCACTATATGGATGGATATTGGGATCATAAAAAAATCCTACAACTTTTTCATTTGGATATTCTTCTTGTATTCTTTGTAAAAAATAGTGACTATCTACACTACAACATATATGAACTAACATTTATTAACCTTATATTTATCTAAACGAATTCTACAAAGCTTATACAAAATAATAGGTTAAAAAGATTTATTAACTATTTTGTAAAAATTGGTTAAAATATACAATTATTAAAACAAGGACAATAAAATGCCAAATAAACAATTATATATTGACAATGAAGCAGTAGCAACTTTAGGCTTATTGCAAGACGGATTATTATTTCCTGTTACAAAACTTATGAATAAAGAAGAAACTAAAGAGGTCTGTAAAACAAAATCATACAAAGGATCTTCTTATCCCGTACCATTCTTACTTGCACCTAGTGGAAAAAGAAATGAAAAAGTACTAAAATCTTTAAAAAAAGGTGACATAGTAGATTTTATCACTTGTGGTATAAAATCTGGACAAATGACTGTAGATGAAGTATTTAAAATCGATAAAGATGAAAGAATTAAAACTATCTATGCTACAAGTAATCCAGAACATCCAGGGGTACAAAATACATATAAAAGACTAGGAAGCTATGCTGTATGTGGTGATTTTACTGTTGACTTTGATGCAGCAAAACAACATAAAGTTCAAATACAAGATGCTATAAAAAATACAGATGCAAAATCTGTATCTGCTATTATGTTAGCTGGTAAACCATTTCATAGAGCTCACGAAAGAATAATAAGAACATCACTTGTAAACAATGATCTTATGGTTATATTTGTACTAAAACCTTATACTAAAGACTCTCTATCATATGAGACAAGATATAAAACTATTGAATACTTTTGTAATAACTATCTTCCAAAAGATAAATTTGTATTAGTACCTTTAGAAAATACTTATATCTTTGGTGGGATTAATGAGCTTATATTCAATGCAATTGTTGCTAAAAACTATGGATGTACGTCTTTAGTTGTTGGTAAAAGTTCTGTTGGACTTGGTGCTTTTTATGAGAAAAAAGGTTTAAATACTATTTTAAATACTCTAGAGGGTATAAATATTAAAATGGAGATTATGTCTAAGTTTGTATATTGTAACAAATGTTCAACACTTGTAAGTACAAATGCTTGTCCACATGGATTTCACCATCATGTAAACTATCATAGTGAATCTATTATGGAACTTTTAGAACTAGGTATTATACCACCTACTTTACTTATGAGAAAAGAGATATCATCAATTATTTTAACTGAACTATTTCCACAAAGGGAAGAGAAGCTTAAAAAGATATACCAAAGTATAGCTCCAAGTTCTGGATTACTTGATGATGATGAAAATATAAACTTCTACGAAGGTCTTATGGATCTATATCATACATCTTCTCTTACATAATGAGATATTTTTTATTTAGTATAATATTACTAGCTTTTAGTGCGTGTAGCACTAAGCAACTATCTTCAAATAGTGCTATTATTATATTTAAGACTCCTAGTATGAAGTTTTATGATAAAGGTTTTGTAAAAAGATTTAATGATTATGTAAATCTTCAAATATACAATAGTGGACAAGTTGCACTAAATATAAATATATTTAAAAATAAAATATGTAAAGGTTTTTTACAATGTCAAAGTAGTAAAGAGTTTAATAGATTATATCTTAGTAGTAGTTATGATGATGATTTTTTATACAAACTATTTATTTCAAAAAAAGTTTATTTCAAAGATAAACCAAATGGTATATTTATAAAGGTGAAAAAGTTAAATGCAATTTAGAACTACAAAAGAGGAAGCTATACTTCAAATAAAAAATTTATCTTTTTCATACGATAAAGAGTTAGTATTAAATAATATAAACCTAAATGTATATAAAGGTGATTTTTTAGCTATTATTGGTCCAAATGGTGGAGGAAAATCGACTCTACTTAAACTTATTTTAGGACTTTTAAAATCAAATAAAAATACTATTAAACTATTTGGAAAATCAATAAAAGAAAATATCCAAAAAGTAGGATATGTTCCACAAAATACTAATATAAATACTAATTTCCCTATAAAAGTATTAGATGTTGTTAAAATGGGACATATAAGTAAAAAAAGATCATTTTTCTCTTCTAAAGAGGAGAAACAGTGTGCTTTAAACTCTCTAAAACAAGTTGGTATGCAAGAATATGCAAATACCAAAATTGGTTCTCTTTCAGGAGGTCAACGACAAAGGGTTATGATAGCTCGTGCTTTATGTGCAAACCCTAGCTTATTGATACTAGATGAACCAACAGCTAGTATAGATGTAGCTGGACAAAAACAAATATATAAACTTTTAGAAAAACTAAATAAACATATATCAATAATAGTTGTAAGTCATGATATATCAGTAATATTATCTTATGCTACAAAAGTTGCTCATATAAATAAACAACTTGTATTTCATGATATATCTAAAAAGAAAAATATCACATCAGATGGTCACTTTTGTGAAGTTGAGATGTTAGAACTTTTAGGAGATTGTAAATGTTAGATATACTAAACTTTGAATTTATGCAAAATGCTCTAATAGCTGGTTTACTTGTATCTATAATCTCTGGAATAATAGGTTCACTTATTGTTGTTAATCGTATGGTTTTTTTAGCTGGTGGAATAGCTCATACATCATATGGAGGAATAGGAATAGCTGTTTATTTTGGATTACCTATATTTTTAGGAGCTAGTGTATTTTCAACAATTGCTGCACTTCTTATAGCATATATAGCTCTTAAAAAACAAGAAAGTATTGATACTTTTATTGGACTTATTTGGGCTACAGGTATGGCTATTGGTATTATACTTATAGATTTAACACCAGGATACAATGTAGACTTAATGTCATATCTATTTGGTTCAATTTTAGCTGTTAGCCATGATGATATTATATATATGTCTATTTTACTTTTTATTATAGTTTCTATAGTTATATTTTATTATAAAAATATTTTAGCAGTATCTTATGATAAAGAATATTCAAGATTAAGGGGTATAGATGTAAATTTCTTTTATACACTTATATTAGTACTTAGTTCTTTAGCTATTGTTGTTGCTATTAAAATAGTAGGACTTATACTTGTAATTGCACTTCTTACAATTCCTATTTATATGGCGCAAGATTTAAGTAACTCTTTAAAAAACATGATGATAATATCATCAATATTTTCTAGTATATTTTCTACATTGGGTTTAGTTTTATCATATTATTACGATTTAACTTCAGGGGCTAGTATCATACTTGTTAGTGCTATATCACTACTTATATTTACAAGTATAAAAGCAATATTAAGATACAATAAGTAATGGATAATTACGAATACACAGAACTACTAAAAGATTTAAAAACAAAACTATCAAATATTGAATCTATCTTACAACCTAAGAAGATTCAAGAAAGATTAAATGAGATTACAAAACTTGAGCAAGATCCAAACTTCTGGGATGATATTGAAAAAGCTACAAAAATAGGTCAAGAGAAAAATAAACTTCTTTCAAGAATGGCAAAATTTAACAAAGCTAATGAAGCAATAACAGATGCTCGTGATCTATATGAGATGGCATATGAAGAGGAAGATGAAGAGACTATTCAAACTCTATATGAAGAAGCGCCACAACTTCAAGAACTAATCAAAAAAACAGAAGTAGAGGTGATGTTAAGCGCTCCTGAGGATGAAAATAATGCAATTGTATCTATCCATCCAGGTGCAGGTGGTACTGAGTCTTGTGATTGGGCAAATATGCTTTATCGTATGTATCTTAGATGGGCAGAAAATAAAGGCTTTAAAGTAGAACTACTTGATTACCAAGCAGGAGATGAAGCTGGTATAAAAGATGTATCATTTATAATAAGTGGTGTTAATGCTTATGGATATTTAAAAGTTGAAAATGGTATCCATAGACTTGTAAGAATATCTCCATTTGATAGTAACTCAAAAAGACATACATCTTTTGCTTCAGTGATGGTAAGTCCTGAAGTTGACGATAATATTGATATTGTAATTGAAGATAAAGATATAAGAATAGATACTTATAGAGCAAGTGGTGCTGGTGGACAACATGTAAATAAAACAGAATCAGCCATAAGAATCACACATATTGCTACAAATGTAGTTGTTCAGTGTCAAAATGATAGATCTCAACACAAAAATAAAGCAGCAGCTATGAAGATGTTAAAATCAAGATTGTATGAACTACAATTAGAAGAGCAAGCAGCTACAAAACAAGGTATATCAAAATCTGAAATTGGATGGGGACATCAAATAAGATCTTATGTTATGCAACCATACCAACAAGTAAAAGATAATAGAAGTGGTATAGGATATAGTAATGTTGATGCTATATTAGATGGTGATATTGATAAAATTATAGAAGATGTATTAATAGCTATCAATACAAAGTAGTAATACTAAATTAAAAATTAGATATAAAAAAAGGTTCAAACAAAAAGTTTGAACCTTTTTTATTGCATATATTGATTATGCTTGAGTTGTATGAACATCCATTTGTGGATATGGTATAGAGATACCTTTTTCATCAAATACTAATTTTACTTTTTCTAAAGTATCAAAATAAACTCCCCAGTAATCAGCACTATTAACCCATGATCTAGTTACAAAGTTTACACTTGAGTCAGCTAGTTCACTAACAGCTACAAATGGAGCTGGGTCTTTTAAAATTCTGTCATCTTCATTTAGAATTTGAACAAGAGTTTCTTTTGCAAGTTTTAAGTCATCATCATAACCAATACCAAATGTGATATCAACTCTTCTTGTATCTTTTCTAGAGAAGTTAGTGATATTTCCACCAATGATATTTGAGTTAGAAATAATAATAACTTTATTATCACCAGTTTTCATCACTGTATTAAAGATATTAATCTCTTCAATAGTTCCCATTGCTCCACCAGCATCAACAAACTCACCAATTTTTATAGGTTTAAATATAATAATCATAACCCCTGCACTAATGTTTGAAAGTGTACCTTGGAATGCTAAACCAACAGCTAAACCAACAGCCCCTAATATTGCAATAAATGAAGTTGTTTCAACTCCAACTTTTCCTAATGCAGCTAAAGTAACTACAACTAGTAATACTCCGTAAATTACACTAGATAAAAACTTTTCTAAAGTCTCATCTATTTGTCCTGTTTTGTTCATAGCTTTTAGAGTTAAGTTTGTAACCCATCTAGCTACATATTTTCCAATGAAAAATATAGCCAAAGCATAAACAATATTTAATATTAATGTTTGATCCATTTTTTGTCCTTTTTTAATTTGAAATTGTATTATATAAGATACTCACTTAAAAAATGTTATAATAATATATAGATAATATAAGGATTTAAATTGATTAACAAAAATATTTTCCGTGAGTACGACATCCGAGGAATTGTACCTGAAGAATTAAATGAACAAAGTATCAAACTTTTAGGTTTCTTTTTTGGGCTTGAAGTTCAAAAACAAACAAAACAAGGTGCATATGTAGCAGTTGGTTATGATGCAAGAACACATAGCCCTGAGTTATTTTCATACTTAACAAGTGGTTTAAATAAAGCTGGTTGTAAAGTTCTTGGTATGGGTATGGTTGCAACTGGTATAAACTATTTTGCTGGATTTAATACAATTGATGGATATAGTAGTGATGCCACTATTATGATAACAGGTAGCCATAATCCAAGTAACTATAATGGATTTAAAATGACTATTGCAAATAAACCATTTTTTGCTGATGATATTTATCTTTTAGGTGATGATATTATTGCAAATAGTAATATATCAATTCCTACAAATGATAAATATATATCTATTGATGTTAAAACTCCTTACAAAAAATATATTATTGATCAATTTTCTCACCTAAAAGGTTTTAAAACAAAATTTGCAATTGATTGTGGAAACGGTGTTGCTGATACAGTTTTAACTGATCTTTTAGATCAATTAGAGTTAAACTATGATTCAATCTGTACTACACCAGATGGAACTTTCCCAAACCACCATCCAGATCCAAGTGTTGAAGAGAATTTAGTAGATCTTAAAAAACTTATCAAAGGTGATACTAAATATGGTTTTGCTTATGATGGAGATGCAGATAGAATTGCATTTTTAACAAAGAAATATAATGTCAAAGGTGATATTATGGCAATACTTTTTGCTTCAACTATGAATAAACCAACTGTAATTGGGGAAGTAAAATGTACTCAAGTTATGTATGATACTATAAATAATAATGGTGGAAAAGCTATTATGTATAAAACAGGTCATAGTAACTTAAAAGTAAAAATCAACGAAACAAATGCTGATTTTGCTGCAGAAGTTTCTGGACATATCTTTTTTAATGATAGATTTTTTGGTTTTGATGATGCTATTTATGCTACATTTAGACTTTTAGAATTAGTTTATAATGGTATGGATATCGATAAGCAAATTGAAGCTTTACCAAAAACTTATAGTACTGAAGAGATTAAAGTACATACAAGTGAAGATGAAAAGTTTCCACTTGTAAATAAAATAAAAGAGTTACTTAAAAATCCACCAGCTGATTTTCCTCAAATATTAGATATTATCGATGTTGATGGTGTTAGAGTAATATTTGAGCATGGATGGGGATTAGTAAGAGCTAGTAATACAACACCAGTATTAGTAACTAGATTTGAGTCTACAGATAAAAATAAAGCAAAAGAGTACGAAGATAAATTAAATGCTCTAATTAAAACTGCTCAAGAGTTATTATAAAATATATGCTATAATCATACATATATTTTATATGTATGATTTATAAAGGATTTATTATGACTATGAGATACGATAAAACAGCAAAGAAAAAAGCTACAACATTGAGTATAAATTCTGATTTATTAGCAAAAGTAAAAGAGCTAGATATTAATATTTCAGCAGTTTTACAAGAAACACTAGAGCAAAAGTTAATTGAAGAAAAAGAAAAAAGATGGAAAATAGAAAATAAAAAAGCTATTGAAAACTATAATAAATATGTCCAAAAGCATGGTGTCTTCGGTGAAGAATTTAGGATTTGGTAATGGCACAATTTGATGTTTATAAAAATACAAATATTAAAACAAAAGATGAAATACCATTTTTACTTGATATTCAACATAATATTTTAGAAGATTCAAATACTAGAGTTATGATACCCCTTGGATTTCAAATACAAATAAATAATACAATAAATCCTAGTTTTTTAATAAATGAAGTTAAAGTAACACTAATGACAACATTTATGGCAACTATGGCTGTTGAACAATTAGGACAAAAAGTATATTCACTAAAAGATAAAAGAGATGAGATAATCTCTTCAATTGATTTTTTGATTACAGGATTTTAGATGAAAATATTATTAGCACCAGCAGAAACAAAACAAAGTGGTGGAGAGTGTAAAGAGCTTGATATAAAATGCTTATATGATTTTCAAAATACAATTTTAGATGCTTATGAAGAACATATAAAAAATTCTACTATAGAAGAGTTATCTTTATGGTTTGGTATCAAAAAATTAAAAGATGTACAAAAGTATAAACGAAGCTTAAAAGATTTACCAACTATGAAAGCTATACAAAGATATACAGGTGTGGCATTTGAAGCAATTGATTATAACAATTTAAATAATGATGCACAAAAGTTAATAGATGAAAATGTATATATCTACTCTAATCTTTTTGGAATAGTAAAAGCTGATTTTTGTATCCCTGAATATAAGTTCAAACAAGGTGCAATTTTATCTAATATAAACAATGAAAAATTTTATAAAGAGCATCTAAAAGATATATTAGATGATTATTTAGGTGATGAAATTTTAGACTTAAGTGCTTCATACTATACAAAGTATTATAAACCAAGTGCAAATGTAATCACTTATAAGTTTTTAAAAGATGGTAAAGTTGTATCTCACTGGGCAAAACACTATAGAGGTGAGATGGTAAAACAAATTGCCCTAAATAATATTACTAGTTTTAAAGAATTATTAGATTTTAAATTTGATGGTCTAGAACTAGAAGAGATACAAGAGAAAAAAAATATAAAAACAATAGTTATAAACATAACAAAAGAAGGAAAATAATGCAATATTTTGGAAATTATGAATTAGGATTTGATAAAGAATTCCTAACTGAAAGTTACTTTTACATACCTTATGAAGATGAAGTATTAGATATAAAAGAGTTTAAAAATAAAATAAAAACACAAAAAGATAAAAAGAAAAATATAGCTGGAACAATAGTTATGTATAACCCTTTTGTATATCCACTTGGATATGATGAAAAAAAATTTTTAAAAGATCAAGATTATAATTTTGATCAAGGTTTTGTTGAACTTAAAATTGAAAGAGAGATGACACTTTTAAAACAATCTTTGGTTCAAACAGATGCATACAAAGGTAAACTTATACAAATTAGGTTTCTATTTAATCTAAATACTTACAATATAGATAGAAGTGAGTTATTAATGAGCTTTAATGCAGATTGTGAACTTCTTAATACAAATCAACTAACAATCTATCATAAAGAGTTTAACTATACTGATGTACCAAATATGACTTATAATGGTAAATTTGTATTTTTTGCATGGGGGCATAAGATAAATAAAAAAGAGTTTTTATATGTAAATGATTATGCTCAAAGTTTTTATGATAAAGCTGTTCAAATGCAAAAGAAAATATCATTTATATTTAGAAAATCAACAAGAGCTGAATATGCAATAGAACATTTACAATTTTTACATCCAATTCAAACAGGAAGATTCTCTACAAATATAAATTCTGCAGTAAAAGAGTGTTTTAAAACTGTTCCTCCAATGCCAGCAGCATTTGATGATATAGGAAGATAGTATGAATTTTAAAATAGATAATACTTGTGGAAATGCTAGGGCTTGTACACTTAATATGGCTCATGGAGAAGTTACTACACCTGTATTTATGCCTGTAGGTACTCAAGCTGTTGTAAAAGCTTTAGATTATAATGATTTACTAAATCTAGGTGCTCAAATTATTTTAGGAAATACATACCATCTATTTTTAAGACCTACAAGTCCACTTATTAAGAAATTAGGTGGATTACATCAATTTTCAAATTTTCCAAATAACTTTTTAACAGATAGTGGAGGATTTCAAGCTTTTTCACTAGGAAAACTTGATAAAAAAAATACAACTCAAAGTGTAGATGGTATCACTTTTAAATCACACATAGATGGAAGTTTACATAAATTTACACCAAAAAGTGTACTAGATGCTCAGTATGATTTTAACAGTGATATTATGATGATATTAGATGATCTTGTAGCCTTACCAAATACTAATGAAAGAATACAACTATCAATTGAAAGAACAACACAATGGGCAAAAGAGGCAATAGAATATCATATGAGTCAAAAAGCTAAAGGTATAGGTGTAAATCAAAATATATTTGCGATTATTCAAGGTGGGACAAGTAAAAAATATAGAGAACTTTCAGCCACACAACTTTGTGCATTAAGTGATTATGATGGTTTTGCTATTGGAGGGCTAAGTGTTGGTGAAGCATCACAAGATATGTATGATACTGTTGAGTTTACTATACAATTTATGCCAAAAGATAAACCTAGATACCTAATGGGAGTTGGAACACCTGAAGATTTAATTGAAAATATCGATCGTGGTGTTGATATGTTTGATTGTGTTATGCCAACTAGAAATGCAAGAAATGGTACACTATTTACTCACTTTGGAAGGGTAAATATACGAAAAGCGCAGTTTAAAGAAGATATAGGTCCAATAGATAATAGATGTAAATGTTATACATGCCAAAACTTTACAAGAGCCTATTTAAATCATCTTTATAAAGCAAATGAGATGACCTATTTTAGACTAGCTTCAATTCATAACTTACACTATTATTTAAACCTTATGAGGGAAGCCAGAGCTGCTATTTTAAATAATTCTTGGGAAGAGTTCAAAAAAGAATTTTTTACGCTAAGAGCAAAATAATAAACCTCATCTATTGTGATTTAATAGGTAGATTTAAAATAAATTTAGCCCCTACTCTTTTTCCATTTACTTCAATATTTTGTACATATATTTTTCCATGAAAATGTTCTTGTACAATCTTTTTAGCCATATGTAATCCAATTCCTGTACCATTAAATTTTCTTTTTGTAGTAAAGTGTGCTTCAAATATATGCTCTATTATATCTTCAGGTATTCCACCAGCGTTATCCCAAATCTCAATAATTACACTCTCATCTTTTTTAAATACATTAATATTTATCTCTTTATCTTTAACTTCTGCTATATTTAAAGCATCTTGTGCATTATTAATTATATTAATTAGTACTTGTATTAGTTCATTATCTAAACCAATAAATTCTACATCTTCAATATTTTTATTTATTTTTATATTATTAATTCTAAGTGTTGAGTTAATAAGATTAATTGTTTTATTTACTATATCTTCAATATGGAATAAGATTTTATCTTTTTGTTCAAAAAAATCTTTAAAATCATCAATTGTTTGTGACAGATGATTTGCATTTAAAAGTATATTATTTAGTGATGCTAACTCAGTATCTTTATCAAGATTTACATTAAGCTCTCTAGATACTTTAATACCACTAGATACTGTTGTAATGATTGATAGCGGCTGTTTCCATTGGTGTGCAATATTTGTTATCATTTCACCCATTGCAGCCATTTTATTTTGTTCCAACATTAGTTTATCTTGTAGTTTTAATTTTTGTTGTAAACTATCTTTGTATCTATGTAATTGAATATGAGTTTTTACTCTTGCTTTTAATTCTTTTGAAAAAAATGGCTTTGTTATATAATCAACTGCACCTAATTCAAAACCTTTTGAGATACTTGTTTCATCATCTTTTGCACTTAAAAATATTATTGGTATATCTTTAGTTAACTTATCAGATTTTAGTATTTTACAAACTTCAAACCCATCCATAGGTTCCATCAAAATATCTAATAATATAAGATCAAAAATGTATTCTTTTACTCTTAATAAAGCTTCTTTTCCAGATGTTGTAAATATAATATTATATTTTTCATCTTCTTTTAAAATATTTATTGCAAGTTGTATGTTATGTACATCATCATCTACAATTAATATATTATATTTAGTATCCATTTTTTTCCTTTTCATAAAATTTTTTTAATCTTATATATGTACTTACTTTTGTAATAAGCTCTATATTTATAAATGGTTTTACTACATAATCAGAACCACCTAATTCATAGGCTTTTTCTATATCACTACTTGAATCTTTACCAGATAAAAATATTATTGGTATATCTTTTGTATTTTCATCTTGTTTTAATATTTTACAAACTTCAAATCCATCAAGATCTGGCATCATAACATCAAGTAAGATAAGATCAATATTATTCTCTTTTATAACATCAAATGCTTTTTTACCACTTTGAGCAAAAAGCATTTTATATCCTTCATCTCTTAAAATATTCATAGCAACTTGTATATTTTTTGGCATATCATCTACTATTAATATTGTGGCTGATATATTAGACATCTTTTTTATTTTCCTCATATAGCTTTTCTAATTTATTAACTATCTTATCATATTCATTTATTAATAAACTAACTTTATCAATATCAAAACTATCTATTGCACTTAATAGATCTTGAGTATAAACTCTTAATATATCAAGTTTTTTATCTTTTGATAAAATATTTATCTCTTCAAATAGATCTTTTATTAATGAAAAATCACCTTTGTCTTTTATTTTATCTAAGTTTACTTTATATTCATTCTTAAGTTTTTCTATTATTATTGGCAATTCTAGTAATAATTCTTTATTAATATCAATATTTGTTAAATACTCTTTTTTCTCATCTTCTTTAATATATTGTATATGATTTATTAATTCTTTTATTAGATCGTTGTAAAGTACTGGTTTTCTTAGATATCCATCAAAACCATGCTCTTTTATTTGAGCTAAATCTCTTTGCATTACTGAAGCTGTAAATGCAATTATTGGAATATCTTTATTTATTGCTTTTATTTTATCAGTAGCTTCATATCCATTCATAATTGGCATTCTTAAATCCATAAAAATTAAATCAATTTTGTTATTAGAATCTTTTACTATATCTAAAGCTTCTTTACCATTTGTTGCTTCAATAAATGTGAAATTTTCATTTGCCAAACTAGCTATAACTAATTTTCTATTATCTTGTACATCATCTACTACTAAAATAATTGCTGATTCAAATATTATATTATCTAACTCATCATTATTTTGTTCTTTGCTTATTTGTGCAACATCTATATCATATAAATTAACAATAAATGTACTACCTTTTTGAACTTCACTTTTAACTTCTATTGTACCATTCATAAGTTTTACTAATTTTGAACAAATTGCAAGTCCAAGTCCTGTACCTGCAAATATTTTAGCATCATCAGCATTTGTTTGTTCAAAAGCTTGGAATATCTTCTCTTGAAACTCTTTTTTTATACCCCTACCTGTATCTATAATTTCAATCGTTAAATTGATTTTTGTTTTTTCTTTATTTATAAATTTTGATTTTACTTTTAATGTTATTGTCCCTGCATTTGTAAACTTAATAGCATTTCCAATTAAATTTAAAAGTATCTGTCTAACCCTTACACTATCAATTATTATTGCATCAGGTAAGTTCTTGTCAATATCTATTTTAAATGTAAGATTTTTTTGATTTATTTTTGGATGAAAAATTGAGTGCATCTCATTAAAAATATTTCTAGGATTTATATTTTCCTTTTCTATTTTAAATTTACCAGCTTCAATTTTAGATAGATCCAATATATCATTTATAATAGCCATTAATGCTTTTCCACCCATTTTTATTGAATCTAGATAATCTTTTTGAATTGGGTCTTTTATAAGTTTTGAAAGTAGCTCCGAGAATCCAATTATAGAATTCATAGGTGTTCTAATCTCATGTGACATATTTGCTAAAAATTCAGATTTAGATTTTGTTGCTTCTTTTGCTTTTTTATTAGCAATTTCCAATTCTTTTTCTCTTTTTTTTCTTTTTTTTATCTCTATTGTTAATCTTCTATTCCAATAAAGTGTACCTATGATAAATAATAAAAATATTATACTTAATTGCCATATCATTTTATAATCAACACTTCTTTCAAATTTAATAGAGACCCATTTATTATATATTTTTTCTTTCTCCTCTTTAGTTATAGAGTTTAATGCTTTGCTTATTATATCTATACCTGTTTGTCCAAAATCACTCTTCATAGCCATTTTTAGTTTTTGAGTATATTTTGTTTTACCTGCAATTTTTAGATCAAAAAAATGATGCTTATTTATAGCATAACTAGCACTTGGAAGTATAGCAATATATGCATATACTTGATTGCTTGATACCATTGTTAATGCTTCTTTTGTACTATTTGCATATATCAATTCAATATCAGAATGATTTTGCTTAATTAATTCATCTAAAGAAAAACCTTTTTCAATAACAACTTTTTTACCATTTAAGCTATTTAAATCTGATAAAAAACCTTTATCATTTTTAGTTACCATAACTATTGGGTATTCTAAGTACTCTTTCGAAAAATTAAAATATTCAGAATTTTTATGTGTTTTTATAACACAAGGTAAAAATTCTATATTTTTTATCTTTTTATAGTTTATATAATCTTCCCACGATATATTAGCATCTAGTTTAAAATCTATTCCTGTTTTTTCAGATACCAATTTTAAATAATCGCTTGCTATTGCTAAATATTTTTTTCTATCCTTATCTATAAATTCAAAAGGTTCCCACGAGCTATTAGCAACAAATTTTATAACTTTATGTTCACTTATCCAATTTTTCTCTTTTTCAGAAAATTGTAATTTATCATATTTATAAACTTTATTTTGAAGGGCTATTAACTCTTCTCTTGGGATAATATTATATATTTTATTAATTATTGATTGAAGTTCTGGATGTTTTTTTGATATTGCAATATGTGTTTGACTATATTTTCCATATATTGTTGTTGCAATTTTTAGATTATATCTTCTTAATTTTTGTTTATTAACTGTATATGACATAAAAGCAATAGCTTCATTACTGTTTGCTAACTTTTCATACATCTCTTCATCTGTATTTAGATCTATTACTTTTATATTTTTATTTGTATCTTCTATAATTTTGTGATCTATAGATTCTTTTTTTAAATATATAGTTTTATTTTCTAAATCTTCCAATGACTTTATATCACTATTCTCTTTTACAATTAAATAATTTGGACTAAAATCATAAGATTTAGTATAGTAAAAATTATTTTTTTCCCTTTCTTTACTCCAACTTACATTATCAATACCATGTACAGTTTCACCAGCCGTTGCAGCTTTAAAACCATCTGCCCATCTATCAAACTTAATTGGTTTTAATCCAATATTTCCATACTTATTTAAAAGTTTTAATATATCTGTATGAATATTGTTCCCATTTTTATCATACTTCCAATACTTCATAACAGCAATTCTAACCATAGGATTATCTTTTAGCCATTTTTCTTCTTCTTGTGTAAAATTTAACTTCTTTTTATCTTTATAAAAAAAGTCATCATCTAACTTTTTTTTATTTGTTATTGATAATTGATAATATAATTTTGCTACTTGATTATACCTATTTTTATCAATTGTTCCTATATCAACAAAATCTGGTAATATCATCTGATATATACCTATTGCTTCATACTTTAATTGATCTTTAGTTTTATTTGGTGCATATTTTTGTATAATTAAATCAATAATCTCATCTTGATGATCCAATGCATATTTCCAGCCTTTAATAGTAGCTCTTTTTATCTTTTTTGCTCTATTTGGATAAGAATCAATCTCTTTTTTAGTAGTAAATAAACAATCTCCATAAAAATCTATTCCATAACTTTTTGGATCTATTATATTAACATCAATACCTTTTGTTTTTAACCAATAAGGTTGATCTGTTGAATAAGCTGAAATTACATCAACTTTATCATCAATAAAATCTTGATAATTTGTAAAATTATGTATTCTAATATTATCAAAACTACCTATTGTTTTTAATATCAATGCTCTAAAAGGAACACCTCCTGTATTATGAAGGGCATACATAACGTCTTTTCCTACTAAATCATAAGGTGTTGTGATATTTTTATTTTTTTTAGATATTAAAACTAATGGTGAATGTTGAAATATTTGTGCTAATAAGACCACATCTTTTGATTGTATTTTAGGTACAACAATAGATGTATCACTAACACCATATTGAGAATTTCCTTTTATAACTTCATGTATATATGGTTTATTAAAATCTATCTCTTTTAAACTTACTTCTAAACCTTCATCTTTATAAAAGCCTTTTTCAATTGCAGTATAATATCCAGCAAATTGAAAAGAGTGTTTCCATTTAAGTTGTATAGATACTTTGTTATTGGCATTTAAAAATGTACTTAACATTAGAAATATTATTATAATATTTTTAAAAACACCAAAGAACATACTTAAACCTTTCTTATATTTTATGGTAAATAATGAATTTAATTATTCTATCATAACTAATCTTGAAGAATTAAATCATTTTTAAATATTACCCTTTTTATTAAATAATAGTTTTGTTTTGCTATAATACAAAATATAAATAAACTAAGGATATATTTTGAAAATTGATGATCAAACTATAAACAAACTAGAAAAACTATCTTCACTTCAAATAAGTGATGAAAAAAAAGAATCTTTAAAAGAAGAATTAAGTCAAATTGTAAGTTTTATTGAAAACTTAGATGAAGTAGATGTAAGTGGAGTTGATGCTACATTTACTACAATATCTACAGGTCAACCTCTTAGAACTGATGAAGTAACAAGCAAACCTGAAGTATCTGCACATATTATGTCAAATGCTCCACAAGTTGAAGATAACTGTTTTATAGTTCCTGCAATAATAGAGTAAAGTTATGAGAAAAATATATGGAATAAAAACTTGTGGTAGTGTTAGAAAAGCAATCAAATTTTTTAATGATAATAACTTAGAATTTGAATTTATCGATTTAAAAAAAGAGCCATTGGATGATTCAAAAATTGACTTTTTTGCCTCTAATATTGATATAAATAAACTTTTTAATAATAAAGGTACAAAATATAGAGATCTAAAACTAAAAGAGTTAAATTTAGATGAACAAGGTAAACTAGAGTGGTTAAAAAAAGAAAATATGCTTCTTAAAAGACCTGTTGTTGAGTTCAATAACAACGCTATTTGTGGCTTTGATGAAGATATTTATAAAAATACTTTTTAACTATTACAGTACCGAAGTTTACTTAAGTTTTTAGGCACTCAGATTTTTCATTAAGTCACTTATTCTAACAAAAAATATTAATAATATTTAATTATATTTGTATAAATAGTATACAAATAAAAAAACCTAAGCGATATGCTTAGGTTTTATCTATTTCAAATTATTTATCTAAAAACTTTCCCATTGTTCATCTTCAATATTTGGCTTTATCTCTTTTATTTTTGTTTGTACTTTTGTTTTAGTTTTTGTAGATAAAACTTCTGATATTTTATTTAAATTAATAGTATTAGTTTTTTCTTTTTTTACCACCTTAGTAGTATTTTTTGGAGTATCGATTATTACTTTTTCTTGCTCTTTTTTTATTGTTTTAATTTGTATTGTATCTTTTCCAATAAACTCTTTAGCATCAGCATCATTTACTATATCATTTGCAATTTTTTCTGTTTGTATTGCAACATCTTGTGTTGCACTTGCTACTTGAGCATTTTGTTGTGTTTGTTGATCTAACTGAGTAACAGCATTATTTATTTGTTCAATTCCTATTTGTTGCTCTTTACTTGCAGTTTCTACATCAGAAATAAGATCCAAAGTCTTAGATATCGACTCATTTAAGTGTGTATATCCATCTATCATCTCATCTGCAATATGTTTACCATCATTAGCTTTACTTGTAGCATTTTCAACAAGTTTTTTAATCTCATTTGCAGCTTCTGCTGATCTAGATGCTAGATTTCTAACCTCTTGTGCAACAACTGCAAATCCTTTTCCAGCTTCACCTGCAGTTGCAGCTTCAACTGCAGCATTTAGTGATAAAATATTTGTTTGGAACGCTATTTGATCAATTACTGATATAGCATCACTAATAGCTGTTACTTCTGTATTAATATGATCCATAGCCTCAGTTGTTTGATTTGCTAATTTTTGTCCTTTATTAACTGATGATTTAACTTCATTTCCAAGTGATGCCATCTCAATAACATTTTTAGTGTTATTTGTAATATTGCTAGTGATCTCCTCTAGAGCTGCTGCTGTTTCTTCTAAAGATGCAGCTGCTTGATTTGAAGCAGAACTTAATGATTGAACATTTTCAAGTAATACTTCTGAACTTTGTTGTAGTGTTAATCCATTTGTTTTATTTTCTACTAACATTTTATTAATAATATCTGCTAATGTATTAAGTGCCACTGCTGTTTGACCAGTAGCATTTGGTATTCTATTTGTAAAATTCAGTTCTTGGAACTCATCAAGTATAACTTTTACTTTATTTATATCAGTTGCAACACTATTTGAGATAACATTTAACATCTCATTTAAATTTACTTTTAACTCTTCTAAACTCTCATTTTGTGTTAATTTTACAACTGATTGTTTAAAGTATCCATCTTTTACTTTTGCTACTACTTGTTTTACATTATCAATTAATGCTTGATCTTGCTCTATTAATAGTTTTGTTTTTTGTATATTTTCATTTACTACTTTTGACATAGTACCTATCTCATCATTTGAATTAACTTCAAGAGGTGTTACTGTTGATGTTTCTTTATTTAAATATTTAAAGAATCCTAACAATCCATCTTCAAATAACTCTAGTGGTTTAATAACATTTACTTTTACAAATAACATACTAAGTACATTAATAATAATAAATACTATTATAGATAATATAATCATTATATCTCGTAGATTATGCGCAGGATCTAATGCTTCATCTTCATTAATTTCAGAAATTACTGCCCATTTAGTTTCGCCATAAACATCAATATAATTATATGAACTAAGAACATTAACTCCTCTATAATCTTTAATTATCCATGCACCATGTTTTTCTGATAGTGCTTCTTTTACAGAATCTGTTCTAATTTTAAATACACCAATTGTTGTTCCAAGTTTTTGAACAACTGGATCTTTTATATCTTTTTGAAATCTTGAATTAGATCTCATTGTATAATCTTCACCCACTAAATAAACCTCACCCGATTCACCCATTCCAGCATCTTTATAATGTCCATCAAATTGCATAATTTTATTTATTTGATCAACAGGCATTTGAAAAATCATCACACCTTTTTTAATTCCATTTATAAATATAGGTGTTGCAATAAATGCTGCTGCTGCATTATAACTTGGCTCATATGGTTTAAAGTCATCAAATGCAACTTCACCTTCACTTTTATTTAATGCTTTTTTATATGCTCTAGCAATTCCAGTATCACTATAGGCACCATTATTAAGGTTTGTAGCGAAATCTTTCTTTTTGAAATCTGTATATATAATATTACCTTTTAGATCAACCATAAAGATATCATATAAACCATAAGCATTTAAAAATTTATCAAATGATTGATGATATTTTTTATGTATTTGCATATAAGTACTATTATATTTAGGATTATATGTTAATTCATTTTTGCTACCTAATTTTGAATTATTGTCAGTTATAAATATATATTGTGCGATTAAAGCATTATTATCTTTTGGTAAATATTGATCAATTGATCTTCTTTGATCAGATTTTGCTACATCATAATTAACTGTATTTAAATATTCATCTTGAAAATTTGATTTAAGTTTTAATTTTACTAAAGGGATACTTATATCTACTTCTCTTTCTAAAGAATAAAATCCTTTTTCAAAGCCATTAAATGCTTCTTTTGTCCCTTCATGTGAAGAAAGTGATGTTAATAAACCTTTTATATAGTTTAAATATTCAGTTACCTCACCCTGCTTTGATGTTTCAACAGCTTCAAGTTTAGATATCTCTGCATCTTCTAATGCTGAGGATACTTTTACTACTGATAATGTTGTATTAACTAAAGCTAACATTAATAAACCTACTAACACTACAATTGTTAGTTTTGTTCCAATTTTCATATTCTTAATCAAAATTTACCCTTTTTTCTAAATTATGTAATATAATTGTATCAATGTTAAACTTAAGTTAAAATATTAATTATAGTTATAATTTAGTTTTTTAATTAATTAAAGCCTATGTAACATACATAGACTTTAAATTTTTATTCTATATTCTACCACCAGCAGATACACCCCATGTTGTTCTCCATCTAGTTTTTACCATACTTAATCCAACAATTGCAAGTATAACTACCGCTGCAAATATCATAAATCCTGCACTATATCCATCAAATGCACCCTTAGACCAACCTAAAGTTTTAATTAAAGCTGTTCCACCTAAACCACCAGCACAACCAACAAGTCCAGTCATAATACCAATATCTTTACCAAATCTTTGTGGTACTAATTGGAAAACTGCCCCATTTGCCATACCAAGATTTGCCATAATTAAAAATAATACTAAAATAGCAATATAAAATGGTAATTTAATTGTCGCACTAATTATTACTAAAAATACACAATGGTTTTACTAAAAGTTTGAAGCTAAAAATGGTAGATGATTATCTAGTTAGTTATAAGAAAAAGTGATTAATCTGGCACTCAGATTTTTCATTAAGTCGAAATAAAAGAGGTGCAGTTGAGGAACTTATAGTTAAAGTAACCCAAGTTGTAAGACCTGGTGATATTTTTGTACCATTTCACTATAGTGAACAACTTATAAACAACCTAACAATACCTGAGTTTGATCCAAAATCATTTGAACCAAACTTCAAACAATGTGCTGTAAATATCTATAGTGATAAATGTCCAAAGGGAATAAGCTATAAAGAGGAACAAATAACTGGTCAAATTGAGCTTCAAAGTACCAAAGTATATGAAGAGCTAACTATAAAAAATACCCAAAGTGCGAAAGTATAAATAATAATTTAGTGATATAATTTTCTATAAAAATTAATATATCACTAAACTTTTACAATTTTTTTGCCCTTTATTTAAACATATTTTTGTATGTTGATTTGGCCAAGGGGCATCTGTAGCAAAAAGATATAAATAATATTTTTTATTTTTATATTTTAATACTAACTTTTCATAAAATGATGAACTAGAAAATGTATCTGGTGCTAACCTTGAATGTATAAGAACACTGTCATCTAATTTATTTTTACTAATTAAATAAACTGTTCCATACACCCCAAGCATTTTAAGTTTGTTATCTTTAGTTGTTATAAATTTAGTATTTATAGGAAATTTTTTCGCATAGTTATAACTAATATTTTTTAATATCTGTTTTGCTCTGGCATTTGATGGCTTTAGTTTATATGCTTTTACAAAATATTCTAATGAAGAATCTCTGCAATCAATTTTATCTTTATTTAAACAAATTAATCCAATATTATATAAAGATGAAGCTTCTTGATTTATAGTTGACTTGTTATTACTCAAGCAATCTTCTGCCATTTTTTTAGCTTTTTTATATTTACCTAATTTAAAATAAACAACACTTAAATCACTCATAGCTTGAGTAAAATTTTGATCATATTTTAAACATTGCTCATAATAATATGCAGATTTTATATATTGTTTATTTTTAAAATATTCTAAAGCCTTATTATAATTTTGTTTTGCTCTTTTTTTATACTCTTTATTAGATATAGGTTTTAATAGTATTTTTAATTTTTCAATATCATTTTTAGTTAAATTTTTATTCTTCTTTGAATAAATATTTATATAATCAAATGGTGTATTTTCATCACTATCTTTTAAATCTTTATTAGCACCATTTTGAAGTAATAAGTTTATTAATTTAAAATCTGCATATCTAACTGCATAATGTAATGCAGTAAGCTTATGTGTAGTAATACTATTTTCACAAGAATCTTCTAAATGAAATGTTCTTTTATTGATATCTATTTTTTTATCTATTAATATTTTTGTACTTTCATATAAGTTATATTGTGCAGTATACATTAATGCAGTTTTTCCAAAACTATTAATACCATTTATATTTGCACCTTTAGAGATTAAATAGTTTAATAATTTAGGAAAATATAAACTATAAAAAATCATAGGTTCTGTATCTTCATTATCATAAGATAACTCTTTTGGATTTTGCCAGTTACCAATAAGTAATGGTTCTATATCTGATATAGGTTTATTTAGTAATAAATATTTTCTTAATTTATCATATGCTCTTATATCTAAAGAGTATCTATTTACATTAAAATGTGAAGATAAAATATCATTAAATGAATAAATTGCATATTCTTTTGCTGTTTTATTATCAAAATTAAATGTATCTATATAATATTGTTCTAAATCTTTTAGTGCTTTATCTTTAGAATCTTGATATTGCTTAAATATTTTATAGTTATAAATACTTCTATATCCCCATAACTCTATTAGTGATTTAATAGTATCTATCTTTTTAAATCTATTGGGATAAATAGTTTTTTTCCATGGCTTATATATAACTTTCTCTAAAGTTTTTGGTATTCTTTCTTCTAAGATATAAGCTACTGGATTAATAGGTGGGCAGTATACATAATAACCAGTCATTTTATCTAATGAATTTGTAAATGCTAAAAAGTTTTTTTGATTTTCTAATTTAATCTTTTTATCATTTAAATTATAATTTATACTTGCAATTAACAATACAGGTAGAACTAAAAATATTGATATTTTTATTATTTTATTTATACTAACTTTCATTTTATTACTTTTAATTTAAATTAGATTCAACTCTATTTCTTCCATTCTTTTTTGCTTTATAAAGTAATTCATCTGCACTATTATATATTCTTTTCATCTCTTGCTCAATACTATTATTATAATTATTATCAATTATTAGTAGTCCAAATGAAGCCGTTACTACTTTTGGATTATTTTGTTTATGTTCAATTTTTAGTTTTTCAATATTAGATCTTGCTTGTTCTAGTAAAATAGCTGCATCTTTATCTTCTTTAATATGAAATAAAATTCCAAACTCTTCCCCACCTAATCTAAAAATAATATCATGAGATCTTCTAAATGTTTTTGTTAAAGATTTTGCAATACTAATTAAAACTGTATCACCTTTTTGATGACCATAAGTATCATTATATTTTTTAAAGTTATCAACGTCAAGCATAGCAAAAACTAACTTTTCACCTGTTCTTCGAGAATGGTTTATTTTATTTTTTAACATTATATTAAAATGTCTTCTATTAAATAGTTGTGTTAAATCATCGGTAATTGAGTTTTGTTCTATTAATTTTTTATTTGTGATATCTTGTCTTACTGATTGATAGCCTATTATTTCATCTTTACTATTTTTTATAACTTCAATATGACTATGTACCCAATAAAATCCACCATCTTTTTTTAGATTTTTAACCTCTCCTGACCAACTTTTACCTTTAGTTACTACTGCCCACATATCTTTAAATAGCTGATCTTTCATATCAGGGTGTCTTAATATATTATGTTTCTTACCAAGTAATTCTTTTTTTGTATATCCTGAAATATCAGCAAAAGCTTGACTTACATAAGTCATTTTACCGTCTAAATCTGTTTGAGATATTATTACATATTGATCAGTTAAATTTAGTAATCTTTTTTGTTCTTCAACTTCAAGTTCATTGTTAGTAATATCTTGCATAAATCCATATAAATTATAGTTATCATTTGATCTCTTTGTTTTGCAATACAATGAAAAATATCTTATATTATTATTTATATCAATAGTTATTTTTGTATTAAACTCTTCTCCAAAATTTATAGCTTTAAAAAATAACTCTTTAGTTTTTGCTACGATATTATCTCTATCATAAATTTTATTTATCATAGCTTCTATAGTTATATTTTTATTATTAATATTTAATATACTCAAAAGTGTATCAGATAAAACCAATCTATCAGAAGAAGTATTATATTCCCAAATCCCTAATTGTAGATCTTCTTGTGCTTCTTCTAACAATAATAATTTATTTTTGATATTACCCATATACTAAACCTTAATTTTTATTTATATATTTTATCATAAATTTTATATACTTTATTTTAATTAATTTAGTCATAAAAGTTAACATAAGTATTACTTATTAATAGTTTGTATAAAAAATATACAAACTAGATATAAATAATCTTTATTACTATAGTATAATTCCAAATATATAAATTTGGAGTTATAAAGTGCAAAAACTACAAGAAGCATTTGATGCAAGAAATAAAAATGGTGTATATGGATATAATATGTATCTTGGTGGAAAAGGTTGTGGAATACATTCACTTGCTGATATAGGATTTGAGGGTGCTAAAGCAAAAAGAGATGGACAAAGTGTAAGTGCCGTTAATATTTATCTTGGTGGTAAATTAATAAGCCAAGATGTAGAGGGTTATAGCATAATAAAAAATGTACCTTTAGATATTGCAAAGCTTTATATCAAGGAACTGATGGTTCAATATAAAACTTTAGCTTTAGAAGGTGAATCATTTGAAGAATTCCATGATAGAGTTTTATCTTTATATTCAAAACCATTACTTGGATTTTTTATTCACCTAAAAGCATATCTTAGATCTAAAAATATCAATTTAGATTTAAATATAGATGAGATAACACCTTGTGCAAAAGTTGAAGAGTATGAAATATTTAATCTTGGAAGAAAAATATATTTTAAATATACAAACCATACTCCAGTTAAAGAGTACCAAGGACTTACAAATAAAAATCCTAATGAAAAAATAGAACCTCTTAATAAGTTAGTAACTAATCTTGATGAAAATATTAATACTATTGTATCAAAGACATTGGATATTCAAGACAAAAGAGCTTTAGTATTTTCTGAATTACTAGAATATATAGCACTATAGTATGAAAAATAAATCTACTTTACCAGTTTTACTTACAAATCCTAAATTTTTAATAATTGGGGGAGGTAATGTTGCTTTACAAAAAGCCAAAGCTTTAAAGAAAAATAATATTAAATTTAAACTAATATCACCTATTATTAAAAATGAGATATATAAATATTGTAAAAATATAAAAATTAAAAAGTTTAAACTAAAAGATATTAAAAATTATACTTACATAATAAATGCCACTGGCAATAATAAAATTACAAAAAAACTTTTAAAATATAAAAAGAGAAATAATATCTTATTAAATATTGTAAATGACCCTAAATTATGTGATTTTTACTTTATGGCAACTACTTCAAATAAAAATCTTCAAATAGCCATCTCTACCAATGGATATAGCCCAAAACTTGCAATCAAATATAGAGACAAATGTCAAGAAATATTACCAAAAAATATTAATAAGCTTTTAAAGAAATATTATAAAATAAGAAAAACTAATATAAAAAAATAGCTATTGTATATTATTTATACAATATCTTATTAATAAATGCTCATTTAATGATATAATTATCCAGAATTTATTTATATTTATAAATAAAAATATTAAAAATTAAGGAATTTAGATGAAAACTAGATTATTATGGCTTTTAGCTTTATTTTTATCTCCTGTATCAATATTTGCAGCAGATAAATTAGACACTGGTGATACAGCATGGATGATGGTATCAACAGCAGTGGTATTATTAATGACTCCAGCAGGATTAGCATTATTTTACGGTGGTATGACAAGAAGTAAAAATGTTCTTAACACATACGCAATGGTAGTTGGGGCATTTGTTGTTGCATTTGTTGCATGGATTGTTGCTGGTTACTCAATAGCATTTGGAACAAATGATTCAGCTTCTATGCAAGCAGTAATGGGTGGATTTAATCATATATTCTTAGATGGAATTAAATGGTCTGATTTAAGTGGAACTTACCCTACTTATGTATTTATTGTATTCCAAGGTACATTTGCTGCAATTACAGTTGCTATTGCATCTGGTTCAGTTATTGAAAGAATGAAATTTTCAACTTGGTTAATCTTTGTATTTATCTGGGTAATTGGTGTTTATGCTCCTATTACACATATGGTATGGGGTGGAGATGGTGCCTTATTATTTGATGCAGGTGCATTAGATTTTGCTGGTGGTACTGTTGTACATATGAATGGTGGTTTAGCTGGACTTGTTTTAGCAATTTTAGTTGGTAAAAGAGCTGGACTTAATAAAACTGCTATGAAGCCAATGTCTATTATGCTTACAGCTCTTGGTGCTGCATTACTATGGTTTGGTTGGTTTGGATTCAATGGTGGATCTGCATTTGGTGCAAATGCAATTGCTGGTTTAGCATTCTTAACTACAGCATTAGCTCCTTCAGTTGCAGCTATTACATGGATGTTATTAGAGTATATGACATATAAAAAGATTACACTTTTAGGTGCAGTTTCAGGAATTGTAGCTGGACTTGTAGCTATTACTCCAGCAGCTGGATTTGTTGATGTTGGTGGTTCATTTATAATTGGTGCTATTGGTTCTGTTGTAGCATTCTTTGGTGTTGTTGGTCTTAAAAAGAAACTTGAATATGATGATTCATTAGATGCATTTGGTATTCACTTCTTAGCTGGACTATGGGGAGCATTAGCTGTTGCATTCTTAGCAGTAAAAGATAATGATTTACTATGGGATGGTCCATTAAAAGAAGCAGGTGATAGAATGGGACAATTTATGGTTCAATTAGAATCTGTTGTTGTAGTAGGATTATTTACACTAGTTGGAACTGTTGTTGTTTACTATATTGCATCATTTTTAACAGATGGTGGTAGAGTTGATGAAGAAGAAGAATCTGTTGGACTTGATGGATCAATCCACGGTGAAAAAGCATTAAACTTATAATTAAGGAATAAAATATGAAAAGAATTGAAGTAATTATTAAACCATTTAAACTTGAAGATGTAAAAGAAGCATTAACAGAGATTGGTATTACAGGTATGACTGTATCTGATGTAAAAGGATATGGAAGACAACAAGGTCACTCTGAACTATACAGAGGGGCTGAATATGTAGTTGATTTTATTCCTAAGATTAAAATTGATATGGTAGTTAGCGCTGAAAATGTAGAAAATGTAACAAATGTTATTATTGCAAGTGCAAAGACAGGAAAAATTGGAGATGGTAAAATATTTATCTCTGATGTTGAAAGTATAATCAGAATTAGAACTGGTGAAACAGACAACGACGCTTTATAAAAACTATAAAAAGAGATTTTAAATCTCTTTTTATATCCTCTTACAAAATTTAAATCATAATTCAATATACTTTGATATAATATTATTATGAATAAACAAGAACTAATACAAACACTAAAAGACACTTATCCTCGAGAACTTCGTAAAAATGTTGTAAAATCTATCCAACATGATGAAAAAAATAATGACACAGATAAAATATATGGTATGGTAAATCAAATATTCTCATATGTATTAAAAGAATCAAACTGGGATATTGCAGATACATCTGCAAATTGGGATAGTGAGCCACTACTTATAATGAAAGAGGCTTTTCCAAAAATAGAAACTACAAACTGGTATAAAGAGCAAGAGTTATTTATATCAAAACATATAGATGTACAAATTAATCAATAGATAATATCTCTATATTATCTTTTTTTAAATAGATAACATATCCATCAATTTTATTTATATTTGTTATTTTTGAGATTGCATTTTTATAAAAAGCAACTTGCTTTTTATGTGAAAATAATTTATCTTTTGTAGTTTTATAATCTATAACAATATAAGAATCTTCTTTTTGTACTAATAGATCTACTATTTTTAATTCATCATTATATATCAAAGATTGCTCTTTGAAGTATCTATTATTAGCTATAATATTATTAAATTTTTCATTATCAATAAGTAAACTTATCCTATTTTTTATATCTGAAAAATCATCTTCATCTAAATAACTATTATATTTTGACTTTACTATTTTTAGATTAAACTCTAAAGCTTCATTGCTAAACTCTTTCATCATCTCTAAACAATAATGTGTAGCAATACCAAAATATTTAGCCTTTAAAGATTTACTATCATATGAATCATTTGTAGTTTTTATCTCTTGAATACCTAAATTTAAAACTTCATACTCTAAGTTGTTATCTATAATTTCATCTTGTTTACTTTTTGTATTAATATAAAGTTCACCTATAGATTTGTTTGAAAAATCAACATTTAAATTATCAAATACACTATCTTTTTGTTTTTTAAATATTATCATATTATTTTTTGCTCTTGTTAGTGCAACATATAAGATATTTCTCTCATCACTTAGTACAAACTCTTTTTCTTTTTGGATTGCTACTTGATATTCTTTATCAACATTTTCTCTATTTTTATCTTTATAATATATCTTTTTTAAATCTATATTATCATATGAAAATAATAAGCTAGATTTATCTGCATTTTTTTTACTTATTCTATCTAATACCATAACGGTATCAAACTCTAGTCCTTTTGATTTAAATACTGTTAATATTTGTAAACCAATATTCTCTTTATTTACCATAGATTCTTCTAGATTATCTATTTCATAAATAAAATCTACTATATTTTTAAATGTATCTAATTTTTCAATAAATTTTATATAATTTTCATCAATAAGATTATAAAAATTACCAATTTGTTTTACTATATTTTCTAACTTTTGTTTTTTTATATCAATATTTAACTCAATAATATTATTTATTTTATTTCCAATTAATGAATTGAAATTCCCCTTATATATATCTTCATTAAAATAATAATATTTTATTAAATTTATACAAGCTTTTATATTATTTTGATTTATAAGTTTTGAAGTAACTTCTGTGATTATTTTTAGATCTTTAAACTCATTACTTAGATAATTATATAACTCAGTTACATCTTTATTTGTATAAGTTAATATTGCAATATTCTTAGGATTTATACCTTTTTGTAAAAGGGTTAATAACATATTTTTAATATCTATAAATTTATGTGTATCTTCAAGATATAAAGATGATATTTGAACTAAACCAGAGATATTACTATTTATATTTTGAGGATAATATTCATAGTTTGGAACATCATTAAATATATTATTTACAAAACTTACTACACTTTTACTAGAACGATAATTTACATCTAATATTTTTAGTTTTAAATTAGGACTATATTTATTAATAACATAATCAAATAACTCTTTATTTCCACCTCTAAATCTATATATAGATTGTTTTGTATCTCCAACATAAAAAAATGTTTTATATATATCACTATTATTTAAAATAATCTCATCAATTAAAGGTTCTAAAATTTTATATTGCAATACTGAAGTATCTTGAAATTCATCTATTAACATATGATTATATTTTGCATCTAATCTAAAATATAAAAAATCTTTATCTATATATTTACTTAGTAAATCGTAAGCAAAATTTGTAATATCAGAAAACTCTAAACTATTTTTTTGTTTTTTATAGTTTATTCTAAATTGCTTATAGTTATTATATATAGTAAATAGATTATTTAAAATCTCTCTTTCTTGTAATTTATAATAATATTGCAAATTATTTTTTATACTTACAAACTTATCATCTAAAGAATCTATATTTTTATCTTTTTTAAAATAAGTAAACTCAGCAAGACTATCTTTACTAAGCCAAGTTTTTCCTTTGTTTATTAAACTATTTATATCATGAAAATCAACTGCTTTTTTAGCACTATTACTTAAAGATGACGCTAATACATACTCTTTTATTGTTTGAGCATCATTTAATATATCAGTTTTTAGTATATCTAATAGATCTGTATTAAATTCAACTATTTCATAATCTTCATTTTTCTCATCTAGTGTTCTAAAGAGTTGAATAATTGAAGATAGTTTTTTATTATATGAGTGTGAAAAGTTTATTAGTAATTCAAACTCTTTTAGATTTAAAGAATTTAAAAACTTATACAACATCAGATCTTCATCATCATTAGCAATTGTAAAATCATCGCTAATATCAATATACCCAGCAAACTCTCTTAATATTTTATTTATAAATTTATCAATAGTAAATATTGATAATTCACTCACTAAAAAACGATTTAATACTTCATCTTTTTTTTGCACTATCTCATATTCATTTAGATTAGTTTCAACACTAATTGCATCCAAAATAGGCTTATCAATACCTAATTCTTGAAGAGTCTCATATATACGTGTACTCATCTCCAATGCAGCTTTATTTGTAAAAGTTAAAGTTAATATTGAATTTACTGGTACATCTTGTAGTAATAAAGATATATATCTAACTGTAAGAGCAAATGTCTTACCACTTCCAGCACTAGCCTTTAAACATAAAAATTTTTCCATGGTCTTCTTTTCTATAAATATTTTGTATTATAGCATACTATTTTATAATATATTAGATACAATTATCTTATGAAAACTATATTAAAACTTATATTATTATCTTCGTTACTAGTTGTATTTCAAGCATGTTCACAAAAAATTAAAATAAAAGCTCTTGAAGCTCCAAAAGTTTTAACTTCGGATGTAAAATATATCTCAATTGATAAATTTAGAAATGATACAGTATCTCAAGCTTCTCAAATACATACAGCCTTAGCAAATGTAACAATAGATGGGAAAAAGTATTTTCATGTAACAAATAGGCAAAATATAAATAAAATCCTAGAAGAACAAAAACTAAAAGATTCAGGATTAGTTGATTTAGTTGATGATGAAGAGATAAAAGGTTTACAAGATGCAAAAACTTTACTAAGTGGTGAAGTTCTTGTTAATGATATAAGTAGTTCAAGATTTTATACAGTAAGAACTGATTATAAAACTTGTATTACAACATATAAAAAAAATGGTAAAACTTATTGTAAAAAATATAGAAAATATAAAGTACCTTGTAGAAGAAATTATTACACATTAAAAACAAAAATCAATTTAATACAAATATCAACTGGTATTAGTTATTTTGAAAAAGATTATTCAAGTAAAACAAACTATTCTCATTGTATCGATGATAGAAAGACTCTTCCATCTAAAAAATATGTTAACACAAAATTAGCAAATAATATAGCATATTATTTAGTTAAAGATATAGCACCATCATATGTTTATTTCGAAGTTAAACTATTAGATTCATTAGATATTGATCTTTCTTCAAAACAAGAAGATATGTTTGATTTAGCACTAAAATTAATAGAACAAAAAAGAATATCAAAAGCAAACCAACTGTTATCAAATTTAAATAAACAAATACATAGTAACTCATATGTAGTTTTATATGATTTAGCAATTACAACTGAAGCTTTAGGTGATTTACAAAAAGCATATAGTCTATTAAAAAATGCAGAAGATATAGCAATTAGTAAAAATAAACTAATAAAAGAGATATCAAGCTCAATACAAAGAGTAAAAAATAATATTGATCAAATAAATAAATATCAAAACAATTACAAGTAAATTATAATTCTCATTTAATAAAGTATTAGATATAGTTATAATATAAAATATTTAAAGGATATAAAATGAGAATAAAAGCAAAAGTAAAAAAAGATATCACTATAGTTAAATTTATGGCTAAACATATTATGTTAAGTCGTACAGAAGCATTAAAGAAAAAAAAGAAACCTAACTATATCACATCTATAATTGCTACAGTGAATGATGAAATAGTATTTGAAGCTAGTACTTCTCAATCCCTATCTAAAAACCCATATATAAAGTTTAAATTTAAAGGTGGTAATAAAGGTGAGACTATTATTATTACATGGAAAGATCTTCAAGGAAATAAAAAAATAGGAAAAGCTAAACTAAAATAGCTTTTTTATTTATAATACTCTATTTAAAACCACTATTAACCATAAAATATATATAAATAGGGTATTTAATTTTAAATATAAATCTAAAAGTTTATGTAATAAATAATAATTGTCAAGTGCAAAGTAAAAATGTACCAAAGTGCAGAGCAAATATGCACCACTTAATAGCTTAAATTAGCTACAACTTATATCTAAAATTCCTGCTTTTTTCTTTTGTTTTAATCTAT
>Ga0256837_1000246_pt1 | contig 48384 bp, 45 predicted proteins | sample 4562384metaG_FD_185976 | JGI IMG/M metagenome (GOLD analysis project Ga0256837, IMG submission 185976) | Hydrothermal vent microbial communities from Guaymas Basin, Mexico - 4561-384 | ecosystem: Environmental > Aquatic > Marine > Hydrothermal vents | place: Mexico: Guaymas Basin | collected... | reverse complement strand
TGTACTTAAAGCAGATGAGCACAAAGAGAAACAATGAATGATATTCCTGTAGAGATAATTTCTTTTTTAAAGGAAAATGCTTCAAACGTTAAAAATCTGATGAAGGTTAAAATGTTGTTGATGGATGAAATAGGTATAACAGGAAAAAATGCAAAAAAATATGCAAAATGGTGGATAAAGGAAGCGAATGGAAATAAATAAAAATGTTAAAGATTCATTCTATTATTATGGGTGTTCAGCTAAAGAGTTTGTGGGTATGAATTATTTAGATGCTTTAGAATTTAAACTTAGAAAAGCGGAAGAATTAAAAAAAGAACTTGTAGAAAAACAGGCCGAATTATTTGAAAAAAATAGAAATTCTGATGAATATGTAAAAATAAATCAAAGAATATTGGATATTGAAAAAGCGATTATTTTTAACAAAGAATTAATAAAAGAAGCGAAAGGAAAGTAATGTTAGTGTTTAAACATAATGAAGATTTTGCTATACAAGAAGTTGTAACAGAAATGGAACTGGGTGTTCAAAACCCTACAAATAAAAAAAAGGCAAAAGTCTCTACTTTTAGGGTATATATAAAAGGTAATCTGGTGTTTACCGCTATGGATTTAACATCCGCCTTTCATTATATATATGTGAAAAGTGGATACAACAAATACATTAAAGAAAGTGATTTCTTTAAAAAGGAGTAAAAAATGAGTAAATTTGACTTACTTATGACTATCGTGTCATTTCTTACTTTGTTTGGAATAATCGGGGGATGGTTCCCTCATGATATTATAGTAGGTGTAGATGTTTGGTTTTTGTTTATCTGTCTTCCTTATCTAGCCTTAAGATTTCCCAAATTCTTAATGGGAGATATATGAAATATAATACGATAGATATTATTTTGTCTATCTGTATTGTAATTATTACATTTTCAGATAGTACATTGTTTGGAGTTGTGAAAGCGATTTGTATTCCTCTTTTAATACTTGGGTTGTTATATGTTCAAATATGCAAATGCGAGTGTGTTAAATGTGAAACAGATATAAATACAACCGATGAAACAAGCGAAGGAGTGATTTTATAATTAAAAGGATGAGAAATGGAAAAAGTCTTTAGTCTTATTGAAACATTTTATTTTTTTATGTGGCTTATTATAGGGATGATTTTTTTGATAACAATTATTATAGCGGGCACATTTACGATTGGTTATTTAATGGGGTTGAGTATAGATTTTCTAGCACACTTATTTACCGGTCATCATATAGATGGTTTAATAGGTCTGCCTTTCCCTGTGTTGTTTGGAGTTATTTTTACAGCAGTTGTATTAATTAGAGAATCTTAAGGGATTAAAGATGGCTGTGAATAATTCACAAATGAAAATGGTTGTAGAAGAGTTAATTAAAAATGGTAAAGTTTGCAGAAATTGGTGTCTTAAAAACTATATTAGCAGATTGTCTGCCATTATATATGTATTAAGATATGATTACGGTTGGGATTTTCAAGGAAGTCGTGTGTATTACGATGAAAACGATAAATCCCGCTGGGATTATTGTTATAAAGTTGTTAAACAAGGGCAGAATCCATATAAACAGGACGATAAGTCCTGATTTTATGTTTTTATTTTTTTTGCTTATTTTACAAAATGAACATTTAATGATACAATTATTAAAAATTACATAAAGGAGATAGTATGGCGACAAATTCCAAATTAAAACTTATAAAAAGGCAGGATTTACAAAGGCCTTTATCTATAAAAGAATTTGACCAAAATTTAACAGATATTGAGGAGGCGATTGCTACTATTTTTGATGGTGAGGATAATAATGTTAATGATGAAGTTAATGATTATGTAGTTGTAGGTAAAAACAACGAATTAAATTCAGATAATACATTTGTGTTAGGACAGGAAAATAACGTTGAATCAGTTCATTCTATAATAAGTGGTACAGGTAATGAATTAACAGATAGTTGTAAAACTAATTTAATTGTAGGTTATTCTAACAAAGTTTCAAAAAGTGATTCAGGTTTAGTTTTAGGTAGTGAAAATGAATTAACAAATTGCACAAAAACATTGATAGCGGGTAATAAAATTAAATGTTCTGATACTAAGGAGACTCTTGTATTAGGTGAAAATATGGAAGTGTCAAATTCATATGCATCTATTATACTTGATTATGGTGACCTTTCAGTGTCAAATGTAAATCTCAGTGTTGCATCGCACTGTGAGACTGATGGCAGAGCTTACATTGGTTATAGTTTTGCTTCTTATGCGTCAATCCCAGAAGGTGGTAATGTGAATGTAAGTGCAGTGCTTGGATATGAACACGCTGAAAATACTAGCCCCAGATTAAATATTAATCGTTCGTTTGTAGCTGACAGTTTTCAAGCGTTAGATTGTGACCGTTCTGTGGTTATTTCTTCTAAAAATGTTGGAGCTGAGAAATCAATATTATTGGAAGTCTCGGGGGAAACAGATAATATGCGTTATGTTTTTAATAGCCTAATTATAGGTGGTAGTTTTAAGGATAATGGCTACGCTTCGTGTTCAATGTTAGTAAATGATGGGGGTGTAATTAAAGGTAATGTTAGCGGTAAAGTAGGCTGTTTACGTGGTAGCACTTTAAAATATGATTTTTTTAGTCCGGGGCTACTTGCTATAAACCATATGGAAGTATATGCAGGCAGTTTAAATGCTTATTATCAAATAGGTGATAAAGGGGCATTAAATATTGGAACTATTACAAAAGTAACACTAGATAACGGCGGAAGCACAGGGCTGTCTTTAATTAAACCTTTTACTCATGAAGATGTAATGGGAATGTCTATTAAAGTGAGAATTTTTGCTAACAAAAGCGGTAACACAGATAAAAACCATATGTCTATAATAGAGGCTGAAATAATTCATGTAAATCGAAATATTTATTTAATTTCAACAAATAAAATACTTAATGGTGAAGGGCTTGATATATCTGAAACAACCAATGATGATGGCGTTACAAATGTAATACTAACAAACAATACAGGGGATAGCCTGGAAATTGCATTATATAACGAAGGTGTTGGGCTACCTATTAGTGTTTCTGAATGATGAGGAAAAACAGCTCTAACCTCTCGTTTTTCTTTATTTTTGCAGATTTGACATTTTAAAAGAAAAAAGATATAATTATTTTGCCAGAATTATTATATTCTTTTCCCTAAATCAGGCAGATATAACTTCATCCAGCCATCCTTTAGAATTAAACAATTCTATCTGCCTGGTCAACCTATCTCATTTGTATCAGAAATTATTCTTCTTTCAGTTTTAAGTCCTCTTTCAAATTAAGATAGCCAACAAAATTCTTTTATGCTATAATTATCAAAAAAGCTATAAGGATAAAGTATGTCATACGTTACACAAGAGCAATTGCTTGCATTACAAGGTAAAATAGATGCTTTAATCGATATGATAAGCAATAGAGGCGAAACAAGTGTAGATGCTCTATCTATTAAAGATTTTATAGAAAAATTTTCAATTGTTAAATCATTAATGAATACTGATACGGTAACTTCTATGCTTAATACAATAGATGAATTAAATAAAAAAATAAAAGATGTTCAGGAAGCAGTAAACGTTCCATTGAGTATAGCAAATACTGAAGCTAATAAAATTATGTCCTTATATAGTGATGATGCAACCAAACTGGCTTTAAATATTGCTGATGTAAAACTTTTTAAATCTACTTCTTATAAATCGTTTAGAGATTTAATAACCTATATAAGCAATTTAAAATTTGACGATAAAATAAATGAACTCAATTCTCAAATAGCTTTTGCTAAAGACTTATCACATCAAATACTTGCGCAAAAAGACAAAATTCAAGAAATTATTACAAAACTTGACGAACAGGAATTGCTTCTTAAACAAATGAAAGAAGTTAATACTACGCAAGACCAACAGATTGATTATGTAAATAATCTTATTGTTGAGGTTGAAAAACAAATAGAGAATTATGCATTCTTTGCGGAGGAATTTAATAAAATTTATATTACTGCAAGAGATTTTATATCAGTATTTGATGAATTGCAGAAAAAAATACAATATATTGTCGAAAGAGATAATAAATTACAAAAAACCATAGAGTCTATTGTAGGTTTTATGGGAGGTACTTTTGCTGAACTTTCAAATGCTGCAGACAATCTAGCTGCCAAGATAGATGGCTATACAAAAGACGTAATGTCGTGGATTAATGACAGTCTAATGTTTGTAAATGAAGTAAAGGCTTATAATTTATCGTTGGCAGGATATAATTCACAAATGGAAAATATTAAAAATAATATGGATGCGCTTAAGAGTGAAATAGACGCAATAGAGGTGTAATATGAGGCAGTTTAAATACCAATATAAGTCGTTTATGGTTAATAAGCATGGCTTTTTTTCTTTCATTCCTCATGCAAAAATGTTTCATCCATATTACGGTTTGAGATATATCGGTGCGTACTATGGAACAGAGGCACTTTATTATAATTTTATTATAGATGAAATAAAAAAAAGATGGCAAATTCCTTTTACGCATAAAATAAAAATGTTTTTTCCTGAAATTAAGAGTGGAGTATTGTATGTTGATAAAATTAAATATAGCGTCCACTCTGACCCTTTAGACGACATCAAATTGTCATATTCCGTTATTAATAATTCGAATTATCTGGATTATGTAGAAATTAAAGACCATATAGCTGAATTTGAAATAAAACTAACGGTAGATAAAGAGTATATGGGATTAAATTATCCTGTAGAAATTACGTGTGATTATATTGACATATTGTTGTTTGAGCAGAGAATAAGCATTACTATAACCGACAATACTTTTAAGCTTGTTCCTTATTTGGGAGCATACAGAACAAACTTTCCTTTATTTTATCTCCCTAAACAAGAGCTTGTAACTACTGAAATGACTAATGAATTTTTAAAATATACATTTGTACTAACTCCAGAATCAAATGATTTCGTTAAAAGGTTTAATCTGTTTACTTCAGAAGTAAAACCGATGTATACTGCTTTTGATAAAACGGAACAACAAAATAGTGTATTTTTAACAAATATATCAGCCGATGCTGCAAATTATGCTATGGATGTAAACCAAATACACATACAAGGCAACAATAAAGATTTTTATCCAATAATAAGTAATGAATCTTATTTGAGTGCAGTACAACATTGTAAAATGGGCTATAAATCGTATTGGTACACTACTGTTTATGACAAAAACTGGCTTATTATAGATTTGCCTGGGGATATGCCTTGTGATTCAAAAATTGATTATACTGCAGATGAAACAAGAGGGTATGTTCAATATAAATTATTTACAACATATAAAAAAGATGAAAATATATTATTAAGTGAGCTGAAAAAAGTAATATTTAAAGAAGCGTATGACTTGTGTTCAATTTTAAATAGGGAATATAAAAAACATCCATTGCCGGATATTTTTAAATAAAAGGAATAAGATATGTTTGATTCATTAAATCCTAAAATAAAACCGTCAGGGTCTCATTTTGATATAGTGCCTTGCGTAGTTGTAAAAATAGGAAAATATGGTGTAGAAATTGATTTTAAATGTATGCATGATACACATAATATTAGAAAAATAAATTTAAATGCAAAATTACCCTTACAAAAACTTTTACCTCCAGAAAAATATGAACAATTAAAAAAAGAAAATCAACTTGATGAACTTGATTTGTTAATCAGGAGGGCTTTAAAAAAATATGCTTATAAAAATGAGGACAGCTCAACTGGTGATGATAATTTAAATAATGACACTAATAACGATTCAAATGTTAGTACAGAGGAAGATAAAACTAACACGACTAATCCTTGTGCTGATAAATATAAAGACAGAACCCCTGAAGAAACGGATTGTGCAAAAGAGAAAAAACCTGAAACACAGCCTCCTGCTCCTCCGGAAGATGGTAAAATAAGTGCGCCAATAAAACAAGCCGTCGATATAAGTCTTACTTTTAATGCCAATGCCTTGAACAGAGAGGGGTATTTCAGTTTTTTTATGAGAATAGACAATCTTGATGACAAAGGTGTTTTTACAATTGATGAGTTGGCAATAGATGCTGTTAATAAGTATTTAGAGCCGATAGATGGAGATGAAAGTGGCGTTAAAAAAGAAGAGATGATAGAAGTATGTAAATCACCTGTGATAATTGATTCAGATGGCTCATCTTTAAGCTGTAATGGTGTTTCTAGAAATATAATTGAACAACCTAGTATGACTTGCGAAGTCTCTGGGTATGAAATAGCAAATCTTGAAAAAAGAGATAACGGATATTATGTTGATTGGAAGGGAAGAAACGAGCCTTTATATTTGCATATAGTTGTAAAAATAAAAGAAAATGCCAAGTCATTTAATGAACGCAATGTGTTAACTGTAATTAAAAATATTACTTTAAAAGTATCTTTTACAGGAGAAAGTGGTCAAAAAATAACAAAAGCATTAGAAACGCAATTGGATAAACCTGTAGTTTACACTGTATTTGATAAATCTGAAACTGTAACGCAAAGTTTAAATAAAAAATTATTTATGAAAGCTGTGTATTGTTCTGAAGAATTTGCTGTTTTAAGGAACATACCTAAAGCGGAATTTAATTATAAAAACATAAATTATATAGTTGCAATGCAGGGGTTGCTTATTAACGAGGGTGTAACTTTTATGTCTATGGATGTTGATTCTTATCCTTACCTTTCAAGAACAAAAGACGGCGTGTTGTATGATTCTGCATTTTATAATTTTGGTGTGTTTAATACAGAAGTTGGGGTGGAAAATGTTGTTAATTATTATTATGATGATAAAGTAAAAAATACAGTTTCTAAAGAAATAGACCCAATTGTTTTAGTTAAAACAGATGATGCTTTAGTTTTGCATGTTGATGCGATGATGCATAAAAATAGCAATAATGCTTTTAAGATAAAAACAAACACAAATGACTATGTGTGGCTGTATAAAAAAAATATTGTTAAAGGGCTTACCGAAGTATCTAATAATATTAAATATTTTTCAAAAATCCTGCCTGAGTTATATGAAAAAGAAAATTCTTATGGAGTAATTCATTCAAATCAAACTCTTAAATTTCTTACTAATTTCCAAGTATCGGCAGCATGTAGTTTAACTGTTCAAATGGCGTTATATGAAGCTCCATTAGCTCTTTCTTTTTCTTTAATGGGTGGAAGCGGAATAGGGCTTATGCTTGTTTTGGAAAGAATTGCCTACGCTTATCTTTTTGGAATTTTAAACAGTATAGCCTCGCACACTATAGGTGAGGGCATTCATAAAGCTTCTAAAGCAGATATGCATTTATCTATGTTTGAAACATATACTATGTTCGCTCTACTCCAAAAAACAGAAGACCGTGAAATTGTGGATGCTATACAAAAAGATATGGTTGAAGAATTTTCCTTAATTAGTTCTCATAGTGAAAAAAGTGCTAATTATGTTGCTTTCTTATTCCCTCCTTTGTATGTACAGACGGCTGGCATGATGAGATTTTCCCCTTCATCTTCGTCATATATATCAAATTATACTATTTCAGATATATGCAATCCTGATACCAATATTATTCTAACTGACGAATTAAGATGGTGGGCTGTAGAGCAAGTGTGTAGGCTTTCTCATATTAATTTTAAGACGATTATCCCTTCTTATTTGGCTATGATTCCGAGTATTAGCGCAAGAGCCCCTATTCATATGTCTCGTAAAGTTACTGATATGGAAAATAAAAATTTATTGCAAGATATATTAATTGCAAATGAAGACAATAAAATTTTTGATGGAAGAATTGACGTTTCAGATGTTAAAAATCTAAATGAATTTAAAAATAAGTTGATAGAGTTTAAAAGCATTGTAGATTCTAAAGGCAAGAATAAATTGTTGTCTCACCTTATAGAAGTTTTACTAAATCATATAGAGACTACTCCTAAAGCAAAAATTGAAGATGATATAGGCCTTTTGCAAGGGTGTTGTCTTGAAAATAAAGATGCAAAAAGAAAACAGGAATTGCTTGAAGGTGTTATGGCAATGGTGCCATATTATTATTATCTTGAATCTGGGAAACAAATAAACATAAATGATTTTGTTAATTTATCTCCAGCTAAAAATACACATATTGTAGAAAATAAAAAAACATACGATGCCAATAAAATAAGAGTAAGCAACAATGTTGTAATATATCAAACTAAAGGATAAATATGCTAGCTTATGACAGTTCTAAAAACGTAATAACAGGTTCTATTTCAAACATTCCAATTTATCACGCAACATCAGGAGATAAGGAAATAGGAAGTGACAAGGTTTTTAAAAATTTGCATATGAACAATGTTAAGGAAAAAAACAAATTAAAAGCAGATAAAGTAGTAATGACGCTTAAAAATAAAGAGTTTTTAAACCTGATAAAGATGGCTGATGCCGGGTTTAACTTTTTTGGTGACATAAACACTAAAAAAGCTCTTATAAATATTTGTAAAATAGGGAATCCTTTTGTTAGTATAGAAAAACAGCTGGTAAAAGATGTAGTATCCAATGAAACAAACTACGCTAAAGAATATAGCCGCTTAATGAATCAAGATTTGGTTTTTGAATGGAGCGGGACTTTTTTATCAATGCAATATGTATTAGTGATATTTCCTATCTCTATAGAAAGCATGGATGTTGTTCTTGTTCCAAAAGACTTGTTTGATTATGCTAAAAATCAAGGCAAAATTAAGGATTTGTTTTATTATGCCTTTTTGGTAGATTTAGCAAATTCAGAGGCTGAAACAGAAGATGTTACTACTGATAGAGATGTATACTCTGTTTCTGCAACAGTTCCTGTATATAAAATTTCAGAAAAAGAATATGAAAACCTTAAATATATGAATACTTTTAATGTTATTTTAAGAAATTTAAGCGCTTATGGTAATACGGGTGTTCAGGGGTTATTGAAAGCGTACAGGAAAGTTATATCTTTTCTAACTGGACAAGAAGTAACTATACCAATAGAAACTGCAATTGGCAAGTTGTATGGAGCAACTGGGGTGTTTGTAATAAGGGATTTAAATCCGCACGGAAAAAGCGTTATAAATTACAAACACTATATGTATAACACTGCTACTGAAGTAAAAGATGTTTATTATTATGGAGATATCCCGTTTCCAATATATTTGGAATCCAAGAAAGTAACAGAAAGAAAATTTAATATTGTTACTGATTCAACGGAAAGAAATAGATATGGTTTTTTTACAAAAAATGGAATAGATTTGTTTATAAAACCTGATGAACCATTAGATGAAGACTTTGATTATTTTTTTGGTTATGATTATGAAGAGCGTCTTGATGCGTATGAAGTATCAAAAAAAGATTTACCTTATAACGATTTCAAAAATAAAGGATGATGTATGATTTTCAATGAAGCTAACTTAGGAATAGAAAAAGATGTTAATAACGATATTGTCAAATTTAAAAATAAAGCCGATATAGCAAATATTTATACTAATGAATTTGTTTTTAATTATGGAGATAATAAATTTTTAGCATCGTTGGTGGGAGGTTCAAAAAGATTTTTTACAGGAATTAATACTTGTTTTAATGGGAGAAGTGTTGCCGGTGTTAATTTCTTTTCATTCGTTAGAGAGGCTGAATCGCAACTTTTCTTAAATTTGTATCTCTTTTTAAGAAAAGAGCTTGTGTTTAACGATGAAGGAATACATAACCCTTTATTTTCAACATTTGGTGGCTGTGGTTTATCTGCGGATTATACTCCTGTTGGGCATATGGGACTCACGGCAGATGAAATAAAAGAAATGAATAAATTGGCAGATAAAGCTAATTCCCTTGAGGAAAAAGTAAAAATTATGGCCAACTATATAAAACAGCATAAAAAAAATATGAAGCACAGAATAGAGGAAGTAAAGAGAACAGATTATTCATATTATCCTTTTTTAAGAAAAAAATATGAAAAATTCGCTTTGTTTTTAACAGATGATTATAAATATTTTGAAATAAAAACAGATACAAATAAATTCAAACAATGTATGTTTGTTGTTAAAGAATTTAAAGATGGTAAATATCAATTTAAATACAAATCCATTTATCAGAAATCAAATAGTTTATTTGAATCTGATGTAATAGATAGAGTTCCCGTTGATAGTATAGGAAAAAATGATGCAGCAAAAAATGAATACGAAATTAAAGAAATAACGGAAACTTTTAAAACAATGTCGGAAGAATTTGTTCCCGGGGATTGCCTTTTTGTGAATAAAACTAATAGTTTTATGTTTTTAAGAGTTGACGGAAAAGCTGTAGTTGTTTATCCATATGGAATTAAAAAAATATCTGCCATTCCAACTATAGTTCAGAAAATAAACGATATAATAGTTGAGCTTTCATCTGTGGACAAAGAGGGTTCTGTGTTTGGCGAGGATAATTTTTCAAACCTAGGCGGGGTTCATTTGTTTGCTTCTGATTATATATGGGATATTACAAAAGCAGCTGATGAAGTTTCTATTCCTCCTAATAACATTTTCCAATTAGGACCTCTAAAAATATTTAATAGTTCTAAAACGGAAACTATAAAATTGACTAAAGCAAACGACAGTTCGATAGTATATAATGGATATAACATTAAGTTTAATAATGCTACTTTGTATTATAAGAAAACAGATGAAACAGATTATATGAAAGCAAACGTGATTGAAGATAATGGGAAATATTTTTTTGTGGATAAAGATGGGAACGTTATAGGTGAAAGACCTTTAAAAAATTATATTAATGATATAGAAAGGCATCCTAATTTTATATATCAAATTGATTACATAAATCGTGATGGAAAATTTGAAATGGGCTATGTAAAAGCCATAGATATACATGGATACAGAGCATACAAGGGGACAGCTACTGCTTCAGGCGATACAAATCAGATTTGGTGTAAAACAAAAATGAATTTTGGTCCGGGATATGAATATAAACTATATGAACTTACAAAAGTTTATTATGATAAAGGTTATGAGTTTAAAGTTTATTCAGATATTACCGCAAAAGAGGAAATAAAAAGCAGAAAAACCAAAGTCGGATTTGGTGTTTATAGTGAAACTGGCGTGTGGTTAAAAGGATTTTCCTATACCAATGGAAATATTCATCAAATTTCAGGTTATCCTGTAAATAAGATGCAAAGCTTATATAAAACTTCTGAATATGAGGATTTATATGCGATGTCGCTTATATGGCACGTAAATAAAAATGGAAATGATTACGATATAGCGGTATTTGAGTCAAATAAGAGAAATGATTTGTATAGAGAACCTGTTTCTGGATGCAAGTGTAGGAAAAATGAAAACTTATATAGTAATGCCTATCCCGATGGGAATACTATGTACTTTAATGTATTTTATAGAAAACATTCAGTGTTTTGGGATAACGTATGGAGTATGGTAAAAATAATTCCTAAAACTGTAGTTGCTGCAGGTCTTAACACCCCTAATGTAGACAATATTACTCCTACCTCTCCCGTAATATCTGATATTTGTCTAAATATGTTTGCAGAGGTGTTTCCATCATATATGGAAGAATATTTATTTAATTACCAGGGATTCTCAAAAATAGTTGAAAAACCTTATTATAAAATTGACAATCTGGGATTATTAATATTCTTGACCGAAAGTATGTATACAGAAGACAATTTTACTGAAAAAGTTATCGTGGAAAATAATAAAAGAGGCATTAAACATAAAACTGGTAATATAGAAATAAGCGTTTTTCTGCAAAAGGATATAAATGTACAGTTAACAGTCGAGGTACATCAAGAAGATAAATTAATTTTGGAATATAAAATTCCTTATTCATCTTTATTCTTTAAAGGAGGCAAATTTGTTTCTGATAGACCTTTAGAATGTGTTTTATACACTGAAGATGGGAAAATGGTTAAGAGCAATAATATTGTATTTATTCCAGAAAGGTTTTTAAATTATTTATATTCTAAGGGCATTAAACAATTTGTTGTTTCCCAAATAGATGAAACAGAATATATTGTTAATGATGAAGATGTAAAAATCGAGTTCCAGGACGCTCCTGAAGGACAATTTATAAAAATAAATTATAATGGCAATATAAGTGATGTAATATCTGTTCCTGCAGCTATAAACTCTGTATTTTATAATAGGCCATATCTGCATTATGGTGATATGTTTGTAAAAGTGAAAAAAGAATTTTTGTTGAGAAATTTAAAAAAATTAAATTATTCAGATGATGGTGAGTTTTTGTATGATTTTGTCAATATGGCAACTAATGATGATAAGGGGTATACGGTTGAAGCTCTTTCATATGTAAGCGCTACTCAAGGAGACTTTACTCCGTTTAAATTAAATATAGATTCTAAAATAGTGGCATTATTTGATGAAGGTGTTGAAATCCAATTGCCTAAAAGACAAAAAGTTGAATGGTTATTGGAGCTTGGAAAAGGAAACAAAGCTTTTATACCTAATGTAGTGTTAAGGGATAATATTTATTCTACAATAAAAGGTATATGTGTAAAAAATTGTAGTTCTGCAACAGAAGAAAATATAGAATATTATTTCCCTATAGGAAATACTATCTTAAACAGGAAAATAAATATAGACATTGAAGAACAGACAGCTATATTTAGTTCTTATTTCAATAACACTAAAGCTCAATTAGTACAAGATTTAAGAGAGGACACAGTTCAAAAAAGGTTAGATGGGGCTTATGTAAAAGTTGATTATGATTTACAAAAAACATATGAAAGTGTACATACTCTATCCGATATGGTGTGGAATATTCCTACGTCTTTTTTATGTGACGGTAGCGACGATGAAGTGATTTTGAACAATGTTAAAAATTTTGATATTAATTTTACACCTTTTCCAAATGGAGTTATTAACAGTGATGACCTTTGTCTACAAAATGGTAAAATGTTTGTTTGGATAAATAATCCAAGTGATACTGATTTAACTGTAAATATCAAGATTGATAATACTTATTTTTTCAATCACGATGGATTATGTTATGATTTTAATACTATGAAAGAAAAATACAATAACGGGGTTTTGTTGTACAATGATTTTATATCTAGTGAAATTGTTAGAGATGAAAATTCATATCTTATAAAGGAATAATATGTTTAAAATAAATGGGAAATCGGTAAACGCTATAAAAGCTCATTTAAGTATAATGTATGATAACTCTTTAAATCCGACCGGATTAGGCTCCTCCGGTTACTTAATAAAATATCAAGATAAAAAAATTTTTGTTGGATTAAAAAAAGATGTTTTAGATATAGTTACAAATTTTAATTTGCATACATTTATTAATATTCAAGCACCTGAATCACTTCTCGAGAATAGCGCATACGGAACAGATGATTATGAGTTTGATGACGAAAAATGTTACATTGTTAATTTGCAGAACATAGAATTAAAAATTGATGTTGGTGCATTATTAGTTGATTTGTATCGTAAAAATGAAAAATGGCCTGATGTTATAAAGGCCTTATTTAAAGACAGAAGCTCATATGGTGCTATTTTACATTATTATTCAAAACTGGATATTGAACAAGGGCTTTCTAATGTGGGACTGCTTCTTACTGAAGAAGATGATTATTGGGTAATAAATAAAAATATCGTCTCAAAAGAAAGGCTTAATGATGAATTCAGATATTCTGTTTGGTTTATAAAACAAAATATTTCTACAGAAAAATTAACAACATATAATAGAACCAAAGTTTTTGAACCAATGACATTGGATACTGAATACATCAGGTATTTTAATGAAATAAATAACCTTATAAAACAATATAACTTTCAACAATTCAAAACAATGCCTATTGCTCCGAATTCTAATTTAGCCCAAATGATAGATTATTCATTTTCAAATTTAAATAACGATGTATATGTAATTAACGGCACAATCAAAGCTCCTGGTATAGAAGGGCTTTTTAATAAAGTTAATTTTGGAATAAAAGAAGCTAGACATGGTTATTGGGATTTAGAGAGAGGCAAGTCTTTTACCAACTTAGGATATAAACACTCTAACTTCATATGGAGCGATAACTTTTATATAGATACAAGAAATAGGTATTTGGATTTAATTAAGTCAAAATTTAGGCTTCCAATATTTGATATTGTTATATTAGATGATTTTATTAAGAATATTTTAATTACTGAATTATTTATTAGTGAGAAAGACGCTCTAGAAATAATAAATTCAGTTAAAGACAAATCATTAATTGAGTTTTATGATAAAAGAATATCAGATAATAAAATGGCAGTTGAAATTGTAGTAAATAACTTTATAAAATTAGGAATCAATAAAGTGTTTGAAGAAAAAATAAGAAAAAGCGTTAATGTGATTTTTTCAGTGCCTTATTTAAGCGCAGTTAAACCTGTAGACATTTCCCCAGGTGTTACAGTGTTTATTTCCCATCCTGCGTTTAAAAAGATGTTTTATTATCAGGTAGATACAGAAAAGGAAATAAATGGAAAAGTTATATCAGCAGTAAATGGCCATTCTTTTGGAATTGATGAAGAAAAAAACATATTTATATGGAAGAATATTCCAAAAGAATATAGGGCAGACAATCTAATGTATGGATATTTTGGAGAGGTAATTTATAAAGACTTATGTATTGATGTGCCGACTGTTTCAAATAAACAGAGCCCATCATTTATACAAGATTTAAAAAACTGGTATAATAATGCTAATAAAAGCGCTACTGTGTATGTAGTTAAAACAGATGACCTAAGGAGTAATATGATGAGGTATAACGGTGTTAGTAATAGCGAATATGTGCTTGGTAATAAATTCGGATATGTGGAAGTCTAATGTTGCTGGAAAACGGCTATGTGACTAATCCTGAATATTCGGGAAAGATTGAAAAGTCCAAGATAGATTTTTTCGACAAAATTAAATCAGACGATATTGATACAATAAGCACTGTATTCGCAGATGAGTCTCCTGAAATAGTAAGACAAGCTACCTTGTTTTTAAACAAAGCAAGGGTCAGCGGTTTTAAAACCGTTATAGATGGTATTTATTTACAACAACATAAAAATATGCTTTCAAAAGAATATGTAAAATTTAACAACAATTGGGTTCTTTTCCTCGAAATAGGTACTGATAAACAAGAGGGACTTGAGTTTACTGAAAAGGGTTTCTCCAATACAAAGATGGCAATTGCTTTAATAGATGGAATTAATTATATTACTTTTGAAGGGGCTGGAAAAGTATTTATAGTTCAGAATAAATTCTCTACAGCTTTTGGGTTTATTGATATAGAAAAAGTAAATGGTTATATGGAAAGACAACCAGCTAGAAAACCTTATCAACTTGATAATCTTGAGGAAAGTGCATTACTGATTGATTCTCCAGCTCAATTGTTTGCTAAAGATACTGTATTTTATAGAGATGGCGATTTTTTAGGGGTTTGGATTAGCTTTGGCACATTAATTAAATATGATATTCTAAATTTAAATAATTTAAACATTGACGGAACTCAAGTTGCTATTGTTGAAGACAGTTTGTCCGATGTTGAAAAAATAAAGAAAATAATGGAAAATAAATCTGCTGGGTACGCTTCTTTAATAGTAAATAGTGAAAAATTGTTGAATTTTCTCTTTAAAAAAGCAAAACAATATAATCTAGATTCTAATAAGATGAGTGGGACTAAAATATGTACTGATGACATATTGTATAATTTAAAAGAAAAAGGTATTTTAGGGATTACCTATGAAAAAGTAGATTCGATTAAAGAGATGTATTTGCCTGCATTTGATTATACCACTGCCTCAGTAAAAGAAATAATTGGGGAAGCTATTTTATTTATTTATCAAGATGAATATATATGGATGAACTATTCTGAAAAAGATAAGGAAATAAGATTTTTAACATATAAGGGCGATATTTATCAAAATGAAGATTCAAATGTAAAAATCAAAGTTTACAATAATCCTACTTTATCAAGAGTTTCAAAAGTAAATCCTGATAATTTTATATTGTTTACAGGTTTTTCAAACTTAAAAGAAAATTCAGTTCTTGATTTTTATTTTGATGATACTACCGAATTTTTTACATCTACTAATAGTAAATTTGCTATTGATGTGAATGCATTCGATGATTTTTACAAGCAACATACTGAGTCTTTTAACGCATTATTTAATGAGGAAAATGAAATATTAAAAACATTTGGCAATAATAAATATGCATTTACAACTGGATTAATACATTATAACGAGATTAAAACTCAAAATAAAACAAAATATGAGCTGGAAGTAAAAACTGATTTTGATTTTAAATCAATAGTTGATGTTCCGACTAAAACAGCCCATATTAATGTTCTAACAATGAATAATTATGGATATTTAAGCTCTGATGGGTTTGATATTCCAAAATCTAATTTTGAGACATATTTAAGAGAATATGTTAAAGGAGAAAAACAAGATTTTCCTGTAGATGGTTTTACATTTTTTAATGTATTAAAAAAATATTCAAATGGTTGGACGACTTTTAAAGATGGAGATAAGTTTGTTACTTTGCATACTGAACGTGACATTGTATATGATTTTATTTTTGGAAACTTTTTAAGCGAAGCTGAAAAGAAAGCAAAAAATATTAAAGAAATGTATGATGCTGGAGAAAATATCAATATTTCGGAAATAGCGCAAGAGCTATATTCTGAATTTATCTCATATAGAGAAAAAGTAAGAAGCCTTAAAATAGGCAGTATTTTATCTGAAGCTTCGAGGAAAATAAGAGTTGTATCGGAGCCGGATAGGTTTGAGTTTGTGAAAAAATCAAGCAATATGTATGTAAACAATGTTCCTACAACTGAAATATGCAATCATGCTATTTTGTTTGAGGATGTTTTTATTAAAGCAAAAATAAAACATCTTATAAATACAGAATCTGATTTTTATTGTCCTTATATCCAACTTTTTAAATTAAATGAAGAAGAGGATAAGATTTCCGTTTCAGTAATTGCTGATAATTCGTCAAAAATAAAAAGTGTATTATATCCGGATGTTGGGTTAAAAATAGCATATGGAGATATAAACAAAAATGTGCCTGCGGAAATTATGGAATCAAAATATCAGGCAATTTTTACCTATTATGGAAAAAGAAAAATAAATGATGTATACATGGATGTTTTTTCTGTTAGGCACGGTTCAAAATGCCAGATTAAAATGGCAAAACTAGAAGAAGAAATTGATAAATATTTTAAAGCTGCCAATATGGATGTGTCAGAAGCTAAAAGTAAATATAAAGCTATTAAAGAAGAGCAGAAAGAATTGGAAGCCAAAATACAAAATAATATTCTTAAAAACATAGACGTTGAGCCTGCCTTAAAAGTTTCAGCAGAAGATAACTTTATACCTTTTGGTGTAAATGGATATATAGCTTTTGCAAGAGGGAAAATATTAGTATCTGTCGATGGAAGCAAATGGTTTGAGCCGTATTTTACAGATAACGGATTAAAGCTAAATAATGTAATGTATGTGGTCAATATAGATGCTTTTGAAACTTCTTTACAAAATATGGTGTTGAGTGATTTGGCAAACTATTTATATTACGGGAAAGTAATAGATGATGATTTGGTTGATTTAAATCAAATCTCTATTAAACGTATTGATATAAATAAAAATTTTGAAAGCATTAATGTGCTTTTTAGTTTTTCTGATGTACCTTGCGTATATGATAATATATTGTATCAGCCCGGAGAGTTAATTAGCGCCACCATTAAAATCGATAAAGATTATGATGAAATTGACAATAATAAAAGAGTTGTGTTTTTTGATGGTTATATCGAATATAAGACAATATATCCTGTTAGTCTTAAAAATAATATTTCAAATGCGGAAGAAATTTTAAATAATGAAAATTGTTTCACAGTCAAACATCACCTTCCATGCTTGTTAAAAATGGATTCTAAAGGGTATATGTTTGAAACAAAAACAGAAGCTTTAAATGCTGGCGTTAAAATGTTCTTTAATTTTAAAGGAAGTGAAAATGAATGATTTGTTTAATAATTTTGATGTTGAGATAATAAACGGTTCTTTTGTGGCGGGGAAAGGCATAGTACCTGACGAAAACAGTGAAATGACAGTTCTGTTTAAACCAAAAGAAGTTCAAAATATGGAATTATTGACGTTTGATTATGAAACCGGTAAAGCAAAAGCTTTTACCGCTTCATGCGAGGGAGGAAATTTAAGTGAAATAGGGGTTTGTGAATATGTAAATGGAGAAATTTACAGAAAGAATTATCTTTTGTTTGATAATTTAAATGAGGAAGTGATTTACGTTGAAGATATTGAAGGAAATAAAGAATACAATAAAGTTCCTTTAAAATATTATTCTTTAAATGTAAACACAGCCGGGATATTAAATCATGCCAAAAAAATTGCCGCTTTATATGAGGGGATTATAGTTCCGATGTCGGAGTTACATATGCCTGTAAAAGATTTTAATACTTGCATGTATATTAAAAGTAGACACGTTTTAATTTCAGCGTTTTACGGTATAATAGAATTTAATTTTTCAAAGATAGAAAACGCATCTGTTCATCTATCTTCAAATTTATTAGCTTATACGCAAAGACCTAATTACTTTATAAGGAATATAAATGAATGAAATAAAAATATTCGACAGCTCTATTAAATTTGTATCACAAAAAGCACTTAATATAAATGGGATACCGACCATTACTTATTATTTTACAAGACTTACAAAGACGTCTTTATTACCTATAGAAATTACGGCAATTCTCATAGGTAATAAAGTGCAGGCGTATTCACCTCAATTAAACAAATTTTCTTTAGAAGAGGATGAAGCGTTTTTTTATTATAAAAACGATATTGCTTTTGATAAAAAACAACTTAAGACAAAATTATTAACAATTTCGCCAATAGAAAAAAACAACAATAGTATTGAAATGTATAAAAATCTTTTTGGTGTTGATTTGAGTGAGATTAAAGGAATAAACGGTTTAATTTTTGACAAAATAGTTTATGTTCAAGATATGCCTGTTGAAAATATGTCAGCCACTTCTGACGGTTATATATTTGTATTTACCGACCAAAGCTCCAATAAGGCAAAAGTTGGGTTTTATGCCGGTATAATAAGACCTCTTAAATACAATGAATATATTGAGAGAATTTCTGGAGTGGGGGCTTCCAATATTCTTAATAATATAATAATATCTCAAAAGGCGGGAGAAACAATAATAACCAATCAAAATGACTTAATTGTAAAGATAGGTGTCAGAAGTAGTGATTATGATGTAAAAACACTGCCTTATGGAGTGAAAGAATACACTAGAAAAATAACAGAATTAGACCCCTTAATCTTAAGACCTGGGCAGACCATTTCTATTCCTAATGCTACACAACAAAAAGAATTGACTTATACTTTATATTCAAATCCTATTCATTATATTAACGATACCATATCCACTGCCGACCCGGACACATATATTCAACAAAAAGATTATATTCAATATAAGCCGTATGAGTTTTATCTAAAATCTGCAGGTCTTGATATTGTAGGCGATGATTTGTCTAAATTTTTTATAATTACTCCTTTTACGGAAGTTTCAAACATAGAGAAAGCTAAGAAATTTATTTTTAATAAAGAAAAAGATATTCAAATTAATATAGACAGTGAATTTGGAACAATGAAAATTCTTTCTACAGAAAAATTATACAATATAACCTCTGGAGGATTGTTTAATTTATTTGTAAAAAGCAATAAGATTTCTACGTTACTTACTTTAAATGAGAATCAATATACTCTAGATTATTCATTCAAAGGCACTGAAAATATAGTTACTCAAGTTTCAAGGCAAAAAGTGTTTAACGATGTGGTTTCAGAGTATATGGAATCCATTGTTATTAGCATTGCTACAGTTGCTGATTATTCAGAATTTGAAAATAAAAACAGAAAATTAAAAATAGAACCGCTAATAAAAGATAAGCCAAGATTTGCTGCACTCCCATATTTACTTAAAAATGAAAAATTTACAGATGAAATTTTTTTGGTTGATGCTTTTGATATATGCGAAAATAAAAACAGGAAGTCCTTTGCAGGATATATTTTTAAATCTTTTAATAGGGAGTTGGATTCTATTATTGAGCATTATTTAAAAGAACAAAAAAAAGTTGTCAGTTCTTATAAGTTTTTAGATTATGACATAGAAATATCTACAGCTGATATAGCTCAATTGTCTCCAAGTGAAGATATTTGGAATGTTACTGAAATAAAAGATTCAGAAAAAAATGATTTTACATATTCTGTTAAATATCATCTTGATGATTTAGGTTATGAAATAGCTTTAAATGAAGCTCTTAAAAAATTGAAAAAAGTAGTATATGCCTATACACCGGAAAAAGAAGTTATAGCGACTACAAATGTAGGAATGACGCTTGACGGTAAATGGTATTTTTGCGGTTCAGATTTTTATAGGGCGGAAGAAATAGATAACCCTAAAATAACAACTTATATAGATGACGAAATTAAAGAATATCTTTTAAATACTGATGATGAAAATAGATTTATATATTCAAAAAAGGTGTTTTTTGGTTATTCTAATGATGTGCAGCAAGAATCCGAAACAGCTAAACAGCTTTTGTTGGCTATTGCTACAGGAAAATCTATAGACTCAGATTTGCTTATCCAAAATCCTGCACTTAATTATATAATGTCCCACTTGCTGGATAGTGCATCAGTAACATTCCCTAAGTATTCTGATTATATAAAATATCCTGTAGAGTTTCTATTTCAGCCTATTAAAGAAGATGTAAAAAATAAATTTGTATTTCCTAATATTTTTAAAAAGAACCTGTATGGCGATTTCTGCGTATCGGGAATAATGTCTAGCGCCGTAAAAGAAGAAATGGCTAAAGTGTTACTGAATAATGCTCTGGATGTGCTAAATAGTATAGTTAAAATAAAAATAAATCATAGCACTTATATGGTAATTAATACCTCTGTTATGAAAGATTTTAGTTCTTTATTTAGTAAATCGGGATATAGAATTCTTGGAATAGAATGTAAAAAATACGGATTTAATGATATTGTTAAATTCGAATATAGCTATGTAGAAGATGTGATTGTTGGAGGCTATAATTATACCAATGGTTATGAAATTGTTTTGAATGGACAAAAAGTATTTGGAATATATTATAATTATTTGACAAAGAAAATGCATATGAGTATTGATGATGATACGATTATCACCGATTATTCTTTTGTAGTATCAATGCTGGATGCTCTTATTCATTACAATGTAAATTATCTTGAAGGGTTTAAATATAAAACATTGGGAGAATATAGAGCTGTTAATGAAGCAGATGAATTTATAGATGAAATTCAAAGTAAATATTTGTATTCTCCTCAATTTAATCCTGTTGAAACAGATTTTAAATTAATAGGGGTGGCCGTAAACTATTTAAATAATAGTTTTTTCATTGATATGGTAAAGGGTGAAAAGATTTCAGAAACTGTAAAATTGGGAACATATCAAGAGGAAAACGGTAAAGAAAAAGAAATTAAAATTTCAATAGATGTAAATTATGATGAAAATAATTTATATCTTAAAAAGAATGGGCACTCAATTTCCGTTCCATTATTATCTTTAACAAATATACCAACAGAAAGCACTTCATATAATGCTTTTAATATAATTCCTTTTAAAATTAAAAGATTCATTCCTTTAAGACATAGTGATAAATTTTTAAAAAGCGTTGGAATTAGAGTGAGTATTCACGATAAAGTAGAATATCTTTTCTTAGAGTTTGCTGAAATTAAATTTTTTGAATACAATAATGAAACGGTATATATAACACTAAATGGAGATGGCCTACAAATTTATAAAAAAATAGGCAATCACGTTTCGAATATAGAAACAATTATAAGTATTGATGACTTGTTTAATGGAGTGAGAGAAGCTTCTCTAAAAGATATATCTGTAAATATTCTTAAATTTAACGGAGGAACCTTATGATACCATTAATTTTTATAAATACCCCAGATTCTCTTTTAGAAGAATCTACTATAACTATCACAGATATGAAACCTGTTTATAATTATGCAACAAGAACTCTGGAAGTCGAGTTTCAATATAATTTAAATGATTATTTTCAAATAAGAGTAGTTTTAAATGAATTTGACCAGCCTAAGTACATATATTTAAAAACAAACAAAACTACGGAGTATGAAGAGGTTGTAAGAGAGAAAAATACATATACTCTTGATGGAAATTATGTAGTAGCTGTTTTAACTTTTGATGATATAGTGAAGCTCGTAAATAACGCTCTTAAAGCTACTGATGTAGAAAAATGGGAAATAAAGTCAAAGTTATTTTCACAAAAAAAAGACCCTTATATAAAGATGACACAATTTGAATTTAGCGATGAAATGGAAATAGTAACTTTTACAGTTAACAACAATAGGTTTGATTATCATCAATATGAAAATATGCCTATGTTGTATATGAATAGGGTTAAAATAGCCCCTTCTTTTATATACGGAAATTACTATGTATTTGATGTTAAATTTGATGACACAGACTATCAAATAGCTATCTTACACCCTAAGGGATTCAAAAATCATTATCTTTTTAGACAGACTTTTGAAACCCATAAAATGTTTCTTGAGAATGAAGTTTTAACCACTTCATTAGGAAACACCTATCAATATGTGAATGGACTTATTAGTGAAAATGGAATCAAATATTCTATGCAATATTTTTTTAAAAATGTATATAATATGGAATACATTCAATATATATTTAATGTTATTCGTGATAACAATTTATATACAGAAATCGCTAATGCTTTTAATGTTGCGAAACATCATAGTTTAATGATTTATGATTTAGAAACAGACCAAAGAATTATAGGAAAAACAAATGCGAAAATAGTTTTAAATAAAAAAGGTGTCCCTGAATTAAAAATATGGTTGGATAAAGCAAGAGACCAATTTGGCAATCATTATAATCATACTATCGAAGCAAGGATACCTATTGTTAATGTATTGAAGATAATAGAAGCAAGAGTGCCTTATAAATTAAATGATTACGGATATATTTTGTTTGACGGTGAATTTCTACCCTTAGCGCAAGAACTCATTGATGTAGAATATAATGGGTATATCACTGGTTCAAATATTAAAAAATTCATTTCAATAAGCGTTGATTATTTAAGATATATTGTAAAAGAACAGTTTTCTATGGTTATTCCTGTATTAAGAATGATTGATGATTCAGTTGGGTTATTACCTAATTACGCTTTAAAAAGTATAGATTATTCAACAGAAACAATTACTTTACAAAATGTATACGAATTTGATGAGATATCATTTTCTGATATTTTAAATACAGATAAAATACTTGCTGATGGAACTGAACAAATGTTTTCTGCAGACGGCGTTAATAATCTTTTTGGTGTTTCATTTAAAGTGCCTCCTTTAAAAATTGAGTTTAACCCTGTTACCCCTGATGTTTATTATACGTATATGCTTTTAATAAAACATACCGAGTCATATGATTATCTAATGGAAGATATTGAGCGTGACTGTTATTATTTATCCGCTGTTGTTAAATTAACATATGCAGATAGGGAATTTGCTTTTGTATTAAATGATAAAAAAGATTATTTATATTATTTGGATTTAAAAAATCAAGATTCTTCAAGAACAATGGATGGTGTTGAGAGTATGTCTTTATATATAAAAGCTATAGATGAAGAAAAATTAAAAAAAATGATAAGAGAAAATTGTATTAAACAATATATAGTCAAAGATGAAGGTTTTGGAGTTGATGTAGATAAAAATTTAAATTTATATCCTTATGTAGTTTACAATTCTTTACAAGGTCCTGTATTTTCAGGTAAAGAGGGCTTTTTTAACACTCCAAAAGGGATAGGGTTTAACACTAAAACAAATCAGATAGTTGGGGCTTATAAATATAATGAAAAAATATTAGTTGAAAAATTTAGAGGTATTTTTGGTTCTTATGGAGTGAATGTTAAAAATGTTTCTGTGGTTAACGGAAAGGTAAAGGTCATATATTTTATTGATGGACAAGAAAAAAACATTGAGCTTTCTATTCAAGACGGAGAATATATTTACTATAATGTGTTGAATGAGAAGAAAACAATATCAGGAAAAGGTTTGGGATTAGATAAATCTTATGGAAATATTTTTTATAAAAAAGATGAAATAAGCGGAAAATATATTGCTTTTGATTTAAATGTTATTAATTATTTTATAGAAAACAATACTATTGCTTTAAATGAAGAAGTATTGTTTAATGATAACAAGAATGTATACCTTATTGAAAATGTAAATACAACCGAATTTAACAGTGATGACATAGAAGTAGAATTTTCGAGTAATTCAGTAATTTGTGTTGAGAGTTGGTATGGAAATGAATTTTATGGCATAATCTCAATAGAAGAGTATTTTAATAAATTATCATACAATGGATGTTTTGAATTAGTTAAATCAAATGAAGATAAAACAATATATAAACTTCCTTTTGAAACATCAAGAATTATAACAGTTTATTAAAGGTGAACAATGGTTATTTATAGTATAAAAAATTTTCAGATTCCCTCTACTATTTTCTCACCTGACAGTATCAGGTCTAAATTTAGAATTGTTACAAACAGCGATACTGTTACTCTAAAAAATGATTTAAACCAACAAATAGCTTTAAATAGCGGTAGTTATAAAGCTGTGATACAAGTTGATGGAACAATATATAGTTCTGAGCTTAGGGGGATAGATGGTACTTCGTTGTATTTTACATATGCTAAACAACTAGATATTCCTTTAAATTTTATAGTTCATGACAATACTTTTTCGCAAAAATCGATATTAGAGGACCTATTTGCTCTAAATATAGAAGAAAGCAATGATAAATATGTTGAACTAGAGATACGTTCTGATAATGATAAAATTATTCTTTCTTTTATTTCCCCAGAACAATTCACAATAGAGGCTGATTCACATGGTCTCACAATTGATGGAAACTCTCAAAGCGATGGATTTACTTTTACAAAAGGCTCTGTAACAGTAAAAAATACAAGCACCTGTGCCGATGTATATAATTTGCTTATTAAAGACAGAACTATAGCAACTTTAAATGATGAACCTATGGATGATTTTTATTATGAATATGATGTAATAAATAAAATCCTTTTAAAAAAACAAATTATTTTTGACGGGGTGGAAATAGATAAATATGGGTCAGTTTTGAATATTGTAAAAGGCACCTCTGTTGGCGTAAATATGGAGTCTATATATGATTTTGATAGAGAGGAATATTTAGACACTAACGAAAAGAATATGCTCCATACGGCAAAAGGAAAAATAAGCCAATTTGTTTTGTCTAGATTAATTTCTTCGATAGTTAATGAGGAAAACGGTATAGGAATGTATGATTATGGATTCTTTAAAGCTAGCGACATCCTTTTTGTGTCTTATGCATATATAGGGTCGTCATATGCATATCTAACTTTTAGTAAAGCAAAAGCTCACACAGACAGTTGTATTTATTCAGATGACACATCTATTAAGACCGGGGTTAAATTTTATATAAAGAAAGGCAAAGGGATTACTATAAGAACTAACAATTTAGACAATGTAGTATTAAAGTATGATGATGCCGATTTTGCTACTCAATTGCATGCTGCATTAAAAAAAGGGGTAGGCGTTTTTTCAAATCCATTATTTAATGTTAAAAGATATAAAGATGATACAACTCAAATAACAGTTAAATATAATTATAGAAATTCAAAAAATTATTATGAAATGGACATATATGATGATGTAACAAGATACAAAATCCAAGACACAAGGAAAGTTAACGGCAACAAATCAACAGAAACCAAATATTATTATAGATATAAAAGATATCCCGAAATTGAAATGAGAAACACTAAAAGCCGAGTTAATATGTTTAAGAAAAAAAATTATGATTATGTTGCAGATTCAGCAGAAGCAATTATTTTATATAGTAAAATAAATGTAAATAGTTATTCTATAATAGAGAAAAACAGTGTATTAAACGTAAATCCAAATAATTTTCAGATAACTCTGCCGAAAGAAAAAGTAAGCGTTAATACATTTGGTAGAATTGGTCTAGTGGAAGATGGGGAATTAACTGTGGTCACTGTGCTATATCAGCCCACTACAGGCGCCATATATGCAAAACATAAAAATTTAATTATGAACTCAAATGATTTTGTATCCTTTTTTAATGGTGTGAGTTCTTATTTTAAAGCTGATACTAGCTGTGATTATACCCAAATAAAATATAAAAATTTAGATGGAAAAGATATAATGTTGGAATTTCCTGTAAGTACATTATTTGTTTCGGAGCCATTAAATGGACCTATGGGGCTTTTTTATAGAGTTTATTATAAAAATGTAGACGATGTAGGATTTTTTGAGGCTTTATCATATGAAATTAAATATTAATAGGAGTCAAAATGGGAGCATATAGAAACTTGTTTAAGGATTCTGATAATTCTATACCTGAGCATATAAATTTTTTTAGACTTAATTCTTTTAAAATAAAAAATATACAATTTAAGAATTGTGAGACAATTACTATGGGAAAAAATCTTATTGTGGATGGAAGAAACATTGGCGCATCTTCAATAAGTTATTCTGTAAAATCTGTTTTCGTTATAGGAATAAATGTTACAAACACTCAGACAGAAGCTATCCCTATTTCTATAAATGAACACCAATTCAATGTAGGCGCAATTCCAAAAAAGTATTCAAATATTATTATAAGCGGAAATCAGGAAAAGATAAGAATATATTTAAATGGGGAAGAAATTATTTTTAAAGATTCTGAAGGTAATCCTATAAATATAAAAAGTGAACAATCTAATGAAATAGTATTTTTTGACGGTGATTATAGTTTTGTAGCTATTAATCCTATTGCTTTTGAGCCTCCTTTGGAATTATTTGAAACAGCAAAACAATATTGCAGTTTGTTTTTTCATGAAATTTCTAAAAGAAGAAACGGTATGAACGGAAATGTCGGCGTTGTTGGTTCTGATGTAATATTGGGGGGATTTAATAAATTTGTTTTTAAAAATACAAAAAAAAGAGTGTTGTTAAATTTTAATAATACGGTTGAAATTTATAATATGTCGTATACAGATGGTATGGGTAAAGTCTATTATCCTTTTACTTTTGTAGCAGCAAATAAAGATAATTATATTTCAGTTGAAACAAATAATAAGACTGATTTACAAATAATCGCCCATAATAATAACCATATTGAGGGACAGAAATGTAATGAATATTGTATTTTTGGGGACAATAATTTTATTAAAAACCCTGATTTTGATTTCAATGGCGAAATTTATCTTGTAGATAAAAAAAGTCCCTTTGCGATTGAGACTGTAATTACAGAACCTTCCTATGCGGGAGATAATTATATTACTGTTAAAAACACAAATTATTTACTAGCTGGCCATAGAATAAAATTTGCTACTAAAAAGGCGGCATTTGCATGGAGAGATATAGTGGCTGTAATAGGCAACAAAGTTTTTTTTGATAAACCTTTATCAGATGAGGAAGAAACTTATGTGAATGGTTATGTTTTTTGTGATTTACCTCAAGAGAGAAAAAAATTTCAGACCATTATAGCGGTCGATTCGAAACCTTATAGCAGAAGATTTTATATACAGGATATACCAGATTTTTCTTTATATATGAGAAAGATTACAATAGGTTCTTTTGAGAGTATAGTGAATTATTTAGATGATGAAAAGCATTTGTTAATAGTTAATGACATATCGGATAACGTGATACCTAAAGGCACACAAGTTACAGTTCCTGAATATAAGTTTATAGAATCTGTTACTTTTACTATTGGTGAAACGTTGCCAAATGTTTATATAGGTCAAAAGATAACTGTAAACGATAACCAATACACAGTTACTGGTTTTGATAAAAGAAATAATACTATTATATTTGCAGAAACATCTGATGATTTAAATGGTCAAAGTGCAACAACCGAATCAATCGATAAAGAGCAATTATTTTCAACAAGTAAATTTAAAGAGCTTACTTATCTAAAGTTTAAAAAATATGATAAATACATTCCTTTGTCTATAGGTAATGATGTTGAGGTGGGCGGTTTATTATTTATTGATGGTAAATATTATCAAATAGAGGAAGTTCATCTGTTTGATGATAGAGTTTTAGTTAAAACAAATAAAAGCTTGGAGGAATTAATTTTAAATGATAAAATTATATATAATGGAAAAGTTGTAGATAGTAAAATATCGATTAATGATATTAATAATAATTATGCAGAATATATGAATATTTATAACACAAAGGATATTTGATGTTTGTAACAATAGGCCCATCTAATGCTGGTTTTATAAATAAAGTTTTGATATTTAATCTTACAAATAAAAACTTTAGTAAACAAGATATTTTCAACGATAAAGATGTATCTCTTGTTTTTCTTGTGGACGAATTTGCTTTTGGAATAAATATGTGGAATGGTACATATTATGTATATGATTTTAAAGTAAAAGATTATTACGGTCCTTATAATTCATATCAAGAAGCAATATGTAAACATCTGTTTGGCAAAGTTGACGGGTTATTTTATATAATGAAAGGAATCTCGTTTAATAAGGAGTTAAATATATATCAATTTAAATTTGAGAATTTTTTATATACTCCGTTCACATTTAAATTTACAGTCTCAATAAAAGATATTGCATTAAAATTAAAAACAACGTTAAAAACAAATTTCACTCCATTTGTTTTTACTTTTGAGCCAGAAACTGATTTTGTAGAGGGCGTAATACCAAATTTTCTAATAAAACTCGACAGGATTTACCAGACAGATGTTTTTAATGAATATTATAAAGATAATAATATTAATACTCTTATAAGAATAGATAGAAATAAAGTCAAAGGAAAATATATTAACGGCAAAGCTGTTCTGTTTGCTAATTTGAATCCTCTAAGACATATGACGGTATATATTCCAAAATTTATGTATGATGGGTATTTTAATATTGTGAATGAATTAACTGATGACGTATTTTTTAAAAAGATATTTACTGATGAAAAAATAGTCATTACAAATGAAGAAGATGTTGTTACGGCTATGAAAGTTTTTGAAATAGGATTAGATGTTAAAGAAATTTCACTTAATAAAATTAATTTATTAGAATTTCTAGAAATTGTTTTGCCTGGAAATACAAACGATATATTGTTTTATTTGTTAAAAGACGGTTCTAATAAATATATTTTAGAAGTGGATTTTATAAATAAAATTATGACATTAAAAGATTATTCTGATTTTGTAACTGATTGGTATGGTGTTATAAGTACGGAAAACGGTTTGGTTGTTACTAATTGCGGTGATACTGAGACTGGTAAAGGTTTATTAATATCTACACATAATAAGAAAGTTGATGTTGACTTAAACAGTGGATTAGCTTTTGCTGATGAGACAATAATGGATATAGAATATCTTGAAAATCTAAGATTTTAAAGGATTGTTATGATAATAGATGAACAAAATTTCCGGACATTACCTCAAAAAGCACAAGACGAGTTCAAAAATAAAAAAATCATAATTTCAGAAGAAAAACCTGTTGATGAAAAAGTATTTTTAATACATTTAAATAATAAAAACCTGTATTGTTATATAAAAAACGTAAAGGATAATAATGTTATTTAAACAAATATGTTTAATAAATTATGGTACTTTTGATGGAAAACATAGAGTATACAAAGTGTTTTTTGTGACAGAAGAGGAGCCGACTTTATTTCTGCAAGGATATTTTATATATTATCCTAATGGAATAAAAAAGTTTATCGTTAACAGAGAAGTAAACAATTTGTATGATTATAGAACTTTAGATGATACAGATGTTTATGAGAATGTGTTTTTTACAGAAGATGGTAAAAAACAAATTACTTTGTCTAATAATTCAGTAGAGGGGCTTCCTAAAATTATAAATGCTTTTATAGAATTTTCTTTTTTTGATGACAAATTTATATCAGGAGAAGATGAGGTTGATATTGATGAGTTGTTAAAAGAATTAAAGCAAGAAGATGAGTCAGTATATTTGTTTTTAAAATTAAAAACAATTGCTAAAAAAATGGAGTTAACGTTAAATGAGACATATACTGTAGATATAAAATCAGTGTTAAATGAAGTGCTAACTTCATTAAGTTTAACATCTTCACAATTTAGAGAATTTATATGTGATAAAAATGAAAAATTACTTTTATTCTTTGATTATACTTTTATAAATAGATGCTTGCTTGAATTAAATATAAACAATTTAATTAAATTTTTGAAAATTAAAAAAGCAATAAAGGAAAAAATAGAAAATATAAAAACATTTGAGGATTTTGCTTTTATTGTTAAAGAATTTGATGTTCTTCCAATTTCAAGTATTACTATGCTGCCTGATAATATAAATAGTGAAAAAGAGGAAGAAGTAATAATAGAGCTTTCAAAAAATCCTGACGAATTAAACGCAGAAATTGAAAACGCTTTATTATCAATGTTAAAAATTAACAATATACAAATTTATGTAAATGGTGTCTTAAAAATAGATATGGATATATATCCAGTTTATCAAAACACAATTGTAAAAATAAAGAATACAACAAAGTCTTATGGTTTCAATGAAGCTGTCTTGGAAGATGGAGTATATAAAATAAATATCAACAAGGTATTCTTGTCTTTAAATAATGGGAAATTTCCGTTTTTTGAAGCTAAAAAAGACGATATTTATGTTACAATTAAGAAAAAAGTAGACGATGATTTCAATGTTGTTCTTGATGATAACAATGTTTACAAAATAAAATTTAATAATAAGGTGTGAGATGCTTTTCCCGATAATTCAAGATTTATCGCATACTATAAGTAAAGAGTTATATAAAATACCTGACTATGAGAAAGCTTATCTGTTTAATAACATTAATAAAGTGAGAGTAATTAAATATTTTTGCGCTATAAAAGAATTTGGTCCGGGCATAATGGAGTGGGAGCTTGAAACATTTGAAATATTCTTGGGCAGAAAAGGGTATTCGTATGAAGATATAATGGACATAGTATATATGGTATATGTAATGAAAAATGAAGATTATGTTTTAACTAATAAAGACCATTTTGAAAATGCAGTTCAAATTTTAAATGATGATTTAGTGGATGTCGATAGTACAGAGTTTCACCCTCCTCATAAAATAATATGGACAATAGTGCTGCTTATGGCCTTATATAACGCTGAAAATCTACCTATTTTCGGGGAAGCGCTAGAGTATATAGCCGAGTCTTTTCAAACTTTCGGATGGACACAACCACCTTTATTCTTTGCTAATAATGACAAATTTAATCATTTATTCCCATATTTTGATTCATCTTATATAAAAGAAGCCAATATAAGTTTAGACAGGTTATGGAAATTGGCTTCTAAAATTAAACATCCGCAAAATGCTTTTGAAAATTACTATAAAATGCATTTACCTATTCTTGAATATATTAAAGAAAAAAGCAACACTTTGCAAGGACAAATTAAAGAGATAGCTAAGGGTTAAAATGTCGGCTGTTACATTACCGTGCGACCCTCGTATTAGTAAATTTATTGCTGATAATATATTTGTAGAGGGTAAAAAGATAGATTTTAGTTTATATGAACCAATGAAATTTGTTTATGATTTAAACCCCCCTGAACTTGTTATTATCGCTGGTAGACAGATAGGTAAATCGGTTTATTTAGCTTCTAAAGCGGGAACAAAATCAGTTATTATCCCTCACAACAGAATATTATATGTCTCGCCGCTTGAGGCTCAGGCAAAAACATGGTCTAAAACAAAATTAGGTCCTATTATAAAAGACTCCCCGTTTTTAAATAGGTTTTTTGCTAAAAGTGGTAATAACGTTTTTTATAAAGAAAATTCTTTAGGCTCATACATAGAATTAACATATGCTTCTTTAGCATCTGATGACCCGGCAAGGGTAAGGGGTAAATCAGCTGACGATTTATTTATAGATGAAACCCAAGATATAGTTCCTGATGCATTGCCTGTAATTAAAGAAACAATTACATCATCTTTGCGTCCCACAGTAACATATGCTGGTACAGCTAAAAGCTCAGAAAATTTAACTGGAATATTGTGGAATGAGGCTACAAAGATAGAGAGAGTATATAAATGTAGAGCGTGTAATAAATCAAATATTATTACAAGAAAAAATATAGGTAAAAACGGACTGATATGTGCTTTTTGTGGCAAACCTATATATCAAGAAGATTCTAAATTTGCTATAACAGAAGTTAATTCAAAAAGTAGATATGTTTCAGTTAGGCTTCCGCAGGTAATTATGCCTATACATCAAACTAAACAAAAATGGGTTGACGTTTATCAAAAATTTGAAGAATATTCTCCTGATAAATTCAATCAAGAGGTTCTTGGAATACCAACAGGGTCAGGAAAAAGATTTTTAACTATGGAAGAGCTTAAAAGATTATGCCTTCCTGGAAAACGTCTTTTAAAACAAGTGGATAACGAAACTAAATTATTGTATAGAAACATATTTATAGGGATTGACTGGTCTGGCGAAGGTGTTGTCGAAGACAAATCTAGAACTGCGTATCTTGTTATAGGGCAAAAGAAAGATGGTGACCTTGAAGTTATAGGTGGAGATATATTACCTCCAGGAGACCCTAATGGAACATTGGAAAAAATTAAACAGGCTTGTTATTTGTATAGAGTAGATTATATATTTGCAGATGCTGGAATGGGCGCATATCAAAATGCTATCTTAACAAGGGAATTTGGTCCTAATAGAGTTTTGCCTATAAGATATATTGGGACATCAGGAAAACCTTTCAAATTTGACCCAGAAGCAAATATATTAAACATACACAGAACTCAAGCAATAGATACAGTAATGGGTGTTTTAAAGCAAGATATTGTTTATCCGTTACTTAAAAGAACATATAATCCTAATGCTGTTAAACAAACAAAAACATTAAAAATATTTTGGCCGAGATTTGAAGATAGTTTACCATTTTTTCAAGATATATTAGCTGAATTTTCTCAACAAACAAAAGCGGGTAATAAAATATGGACACATTCTCCTAGTGCTCCAGATGATTCTCTGCATTCTTTAGTGTTTGGCTTTTTTGGATATGTATTTAAATTGAATGGACAAGTAGCATTTTACTAATATCTTTGTATTGGATATAATTTACAAAAAAAAAAGGAGCTTATAATGCAAAAAATAGCGTCAATTATTAAAGAGGCTAAAGCCGAAATTGAAAGATTAAGAGCTGAAAATCAAGAATTGAGGGCTAAATTGGAAGAAAATCCTATAAAAAAAGAAGCATCTTTTGAAAATGATGAAAATTTTTTTGGAATTCCTGTAGAAGATACTGATTACTCTAGAAAGCCGAAAAATTCAGAAGAATACTTTGAAATGTTTTTTGGAAAAGACTAAATTGCGAATAAAAAACTTTTTTAAAGTTTGACAGACTTATTTTTATTGTGTAAAATTTAACAAAAAACAAAGGAGCAACAATGAGCTTACAAACACCTTTCGAATTCAATAGAGGTGAAAAGTGTATAATTACTACACCAGACTTTTTACAACTTCCAAAAGCTCACATTGATACTACTGAATTTATAGACAGTGGTAACTTTGTAGATGTAGATGGAAAATTGTGCACAATTGGAACTACTCAAAAATGGTGGGGGCTTGTTACAGAAGCTAATTTTTATAATGTGTCAACAGGAAAAGTGCTTAAACCAAGTGGAAACGTTGAAGCGTATTATAGCGGTATGAGCATTATTACAAAAATGTTCAAAGATGATGAAACTAATCCTATCAAAAAAGGGGATTTATTAACAATTGTTAATGGACTACCTACAAAAGTAAACGCAGATACTAACACTATTCCAGTGTTCCAGGTCCTTAGCAGAGGAACTGACTACCTAGAATTAGTGACACTATAATAAAGGAGTAACGAATGTCTGAATTTAAACCTGCATATAAATTTGAAATGAGTACTAAGCAGTTTGCAAGTAAAGTGTTTGGTCAAGATGGAAAAGATTTTGTTAAAGAAGCGGCTCAAGCAGCTACGTTATTCTCGCTTGATTATTTGAGAGAAAACGGTTTTGCGAGAAAAACAGTTGAAACAAGAAACGTATCAAGAAGTGATTTGGTTGAAGTTGATTATACTGACCAACCTGCATTAATTGTTTACAGAGATGTAGATACAAGAGCAATGACTGTTCCGCTAAGAGGTAGAGGAACTTACAGATACTATGAAATCAACAAATTCTATGTCTTCTTTGATAAACTTGTATCTGAAAAAATCAGAAAATCTGAAATGGAGATGATGAGCACAAGAGTTGATTATAAATCTCTATTTAAGAAAAGAATTGCAGAGCAAATGTATAAAGTTGAAGATATGACTATCATGGCCGGAGCAAACAAAATTCTTACTGATGAATATGCTGAAGCTGAAGCAGCTGGTTCTCTTAAAACAACAGACAGTTATACAGCATCTGGACAAACTGTGAAATTTAAAGACGGTGTAACGCTTGATAAAGATAGCCTTGTTACATGGTTTAAAATGCCTATTCAAAACAGAACAAAAATTAATAAAGTGCTTTTAACTGAAAGCCTTCTACAAGAGATAATTAGAATGAGTATGCTTGAAGTTGGTGATGCAAAAGTTAGTGAATTTTGGGATAAGGGTGTTGATAATGTAAAATCTTTCTGGGGTAAAGAGATTGTTACAACTATCAAAAATGACATTGTCCCAGATAATAAACTTTATGGATTTGCTGGTGGTGAGCTTTACGGATGGCTATTTATCTTAAGAGACCATACCGTATATATGGAAGTTGATAGAGATATGTTAACAATTGACAGTGATGCCTATCTTGCTCATGCAGTAGGTAACACTAGAGGTGTTTATTGCGCAGAATTTAACATTTAATTATTCTCCCCTTTTTGGGGTTTAATAAGTTATTTGTGGTATAATTTATTAAAACTCAAAAAAGGAGATTAGATGTTTTATTATCTAAAAAATAAAAGTGATAAAAAAATTGTTTTAAAGTCTTTAAATGTAGAAATTGAGCCTCATGGAGTGGTAAGAGTTAAAAAAGTTCATTTTATAAAAAACTATACAAAATATAAAAAAGACCCGTTTGCTATTAATGTAATGCTTGTAGGAGCAGCTATTTACAAAGAATGGGTTAAGAAAAATAATAAAAAAGAAAACAAAGATGAGCCTAAGACAACTGTTATTAAAAATGAAAACGTTAGTGGTAACGATTTAGGAAATGTTAACGAAAATAAAAATGTTGCTATTGATAATGAAAACGAGTCTCAAGATGCTAATGAAAAAAATGAAACAGAAAATAAAAACATTAACGAAGAAAAAGATTCTAAAGAAACAAAAGAAGTTAAAGACACAGAAGTCAAAAAACCTACTAATAAAAAAAGCGGAACAAGCAAAAGAAATACATCAAAAGCTAATAGCAAAACATCAGCAAGACCTTCTAAAAAACAATAGGAAGACAAATGGAAACACTTTATCAAGAAATAAAAATGGATATTAAAAAAGAGCTTCTTAAAGCCCTTTTGCGTTCTTATATAAAAGATTTGATGCAACAAGATTGTATAGTTGGGCAAAGTGCCCGACCTGGAATATTAAGGATAAGAAGGATAATGTCCATTAAGAATATAGGGGAGTAAAATGGTTGATTTTTACACAGATACAAATCAAGAACTTTTAAAAAACTTTTTAAGAAAAAATCCTGAATTTATGGGTAATCTGGAAAAAACAGCGTCTGAAGGTGGGGAGTTTATTCCTAAAAAGGAATTAACTAAAGAAGCTTTCGCAGATTCTGTGAATAAAATGTTTCCCGTGTATGATAAAAACATAACCAATATTACAGCGATGTATATTATGGCGCAAGCTGATGAGGTTCCATATTATGTTAAAGAAGCAGCACAAGAAGCATGTAATATTTTTGGGCTAAATTATGACCTTGTTGGATTTAAAAAAACAGCGTCTGTTCAAGAAAAATTAGACCCATCTGATTTTATTTTTCCTGAAACAAGAAAATTGCCGGTTGTTGATGAAGAAACCTTTAATTTATCGGAAAGTGTTTTCTTAAAAGTTGCAGAAGAGCTATCCCCTGAAGATGTTATTATAGGTGCCAGAAGATTGATAAAAAAAGCAGAAGAATATGGAGTAGATTACAACAAGGCTCTTGATAAACTTGGTTTAGTGAATGGCGTAGATTTATATAAATTAGCTGAATTAGCACAAGATGTGTCATTAGCTTTCTCTGGAGAAGAAATACCAGAGGAAATTGAAAGTTTTATTAAAACAGCAAGCGCAGAAACAATAAAAATAGCCCCTGAAGATTCAGCATATATAGCTGTAGAGCTAATTAAGCATATTAACGAAAAAACAGGCTTAAGCAAAACAGCTTCTTTATTGGATAAAGTGGCATCAGAAAGCAGATTTGACTATATTACCCTAGATGGGTACAATATACCTGTAGATAAAATTGCGTCCATACCAGAAGACGAATGGAGAGAAGTGTTACCTTATGAAGAAATAACCTATTTCAACAATGGGTCTTTTGATAAAAAAGCTTTTGAAGAGTTTGTGAGTAATATGACTCCTCATGAACAAGACATAATTTATGGATTTATACAAAAATACATTTAAGGAGTAAAAAATGGCTACACAAATGATGAATTATACAAGTAGCGATAGATATGATTTGCAGCCTTTCTTTGCGGCAGGGAGTTGTGTTCCTATAGAGTGGCTTCATAGAAAACAAGGGACACAATATGCAACTGCATTATTACTAAAAGATAATTTGGAAACAGTTGATGATTCAGGAGATAATTATGTTGTACAGTCTTCTGCCAGTTCAGGAATTGCTGGAACTACATTTTTTCAAACACAAGCGCAGCTTCTGGCGTTTGATAGTTAAAGGAGTATGATATGGCATTAACAGCGTCAAATTTTATTGATGAACCAGCAATTGGAATGGATAAAACTAAAGGAAATGTTAACGGAGCTATAATAGACCAAACTGTTCAGGGAGTGTTTAATACAGAACCCATTTTTGAAGTTAACAATGTAAAAGTAAGAGGTTTTCAGAACTTTAAAATGTATGACCAATATAGTGGTCATGTAATTAATGCAGAAGGAGAGAATGCACTTCCTGCTGGGGTATCTGAGGAGAGTGAGGTTTATGAAATAGAAACAAATGGTAAACAATATATGTCAGGTAAAACATATTATTTGGGATATAAAGTGTTGGCAATACCAACATATACGCAGTCTTAATAGAAATAATTGACTTATAAATAAAAGTAAATTATAATTTAAAGAAATCAAAAAAAAATGAAAGGATTCGTATGAAAAGATTGTATTCTAGAAAAGCCATATTTGGCCTAGAAAGTGCATTAGATTCAAAACTTAATAAAAGCAATATTGCAGCAACGTGGAGCGATGTAGAATCTCTAAATAATGCTGATACTGTACCTAGCACAGCTTCTATTGTATCTTTAAAAGCTGAACTTGAAAACGCAATTCAGGAAGTATCAGACAATGTAGTTAATATAATTGATGATACTGCTACTGACGGAGGAGATAAAACTTGGTCAATTGATAAAATTAAACAATTTGTTGCGAGCGTTGATGACACAGTAGTTGTAAACACTATTCAGGACAGAGATGCACTTCAAGCATATGATAGTCTAATTGCATTTGTGCTTGATACTACTGGAGACAGTTCTCTTGGTGAATTTGAAGGACAGCCTTATACATATATATATGCAAATGGTGAATGGAAAGCTATTTCGCCTGTAGCTGGAGAGCTTGACACAACTGTGTTTGTTAAATATAGCGACATTGTGAATGACCTTGCAAGCGGTGGGGCAGACAAACCTTTATCTGCGGAAATGGGTAAACAATTAGCTGGAACAATAATTCCAAATGCTATTTCTGATGCAGCTACTTCAATTGTTACTGAAGATGTAGAAATCAATTCTGATAAACTTGCATTAGCTGCTAATCCAATTGGGGCTATAATAATGAATAGAGTTGAAATAGTTACCGATGAGGGTATTGAAGTAGTTGAAGCTTCTGTTACTGGTGAAAAAGAAGTCACTATTGATTCAGGAACTGCTGGAGAATTTGACGGCAAAATCGCAAGAGTGTCTTATCTAGCCTACATTAAAGACCTAACTAATTAAGTTGGGTTTCCCCTTTTTGTCTTTATAAAAAATAAAAACAATTGTGTTGTTAAAATTATAAAAAGAAAAGAGGTTATTCACCCCTGAAGAATCTTTTTACAGGTGCTGTAGCAGTAAATTTGAGAGCTTCTCTTTTAGGAACGTTGTAAGTTTTCTTTTTAAGGGTTGTAACCTTTGGTGCTCTTTCAACTTTTTCAAATGTTCCTAGTTTCGGAAGTCTGATTTTTTCTCCATTTTTTACTTGTTTAACAACAATTTCTTGAAAAGCATTTAGCACTTCTTTTACATAGCTGTTAGTATTGTTTGTTTGCTTTGCTATTTCTGCAATAAGCTGTTCATATTTCACGTCATCTCCTTTCTTATTTTTTACTACATATAATAACAAAAAAAAATAAGTCAGTCAAATTTTTGTTTGATTTTTTGGTCTTTTTTAGTATAATTTAGTCGGATGAGATTTATTAGGAGTCATTATGGGGTATAAATTAAAAAAAGTAGATGTTCTTGTAAGAGAACAATCAACAGCTACCTATCAGGATATTGTAAATTTTTTAAATAAAATGTTCAATAGAATATATAATACTACTACAGATGACGGAAGTATATTACTTGGATATGCGGCTGTGTTTGATTCACGAAGCGGAGAGTATTATTTATATTATTCCAATCAGGCTAAATCAGTTTATCATTTGTCGAAAAATAGATATGATGTTATTCCCCAGGGAATTGTTACAAGAAACAATTTTATGACTGTCTTTGTAGAAAATATTTCCAATATTGTAACAGCGTTAAAAAGTTATTTTGCTTTTGGTGCGTATAAAATAAAAACTGTAGTTAAAACTATTGTAAATGGCTCTAAAATAAAGCTCAATGACACTCCGGAAGGAGATATTATTAATAATATCGCTTTGGTAAAAATTGATGAAAACAATAATGTTTTTGATGAATTTATAGTTACTATAGACGGCAATATTGTTGATTTGGGAACAACAGAAGATTTAACCGGCAAAGAAGCAATTGTAACTTATATGACAAAAGAGCAATAATAAGGTATAATAACTAAAAAAAAGGATTAAAATGGCATTAGAGAAAATAGCTGAAATGTATTTTGAAGATAAAGAAGCTGGTGTTTTCGGAGCAATGTTAAATGTGGGTAAAGGATTATTAAATTCAGGAAATGCGGCAATGCAAACAATTGGAAATTTTGGGGCAAATTGGGCAAAGGCCGGAGGTGGAACAACTTTACAAAAAGGTTTAAATTTTTCTAAACAAATAGGTAGAAATATGAAAATGGGATTTAGATATGGGAATAATAAAGGCAAATTGTTACGAGGTAATATGGCTACAGCAAAAGGTGCTGGAATGTTAGCTACAGGAGGATTGGCTACATATGGAGCAGGGCATTTAATGTTTGGAGGAAATAATAATCAAAATAATCAATAAAGGCATAAAATGTTTGTAGATTTAGTTAATCCAGAAAGAGTAAGGCAAATGATAAGAGATATTGATGAGCTGAATGTTATATTGTCGTATGAAGAGCAATTTGAGGACAATGAAATATTTGATGCAGCACAAGACGCTGAAGATGAAATCTTTTCTAAATTTCCAGCATTAATTGGTTCTAACAGAATCCCTTTGGTTGCTATCCATTTTATGGTTATATCTTATCTGTTAGAGGCGGTGGCTAATCAGGAAAACAGAAATCAAATGCAAATTAACGATGACAATGTAGGTAATATTGATTATTCTAATAAAGCAAATCAATATTTAAGTTTAGCAAATGCATATAAACAAAAAGCAATGGAAATATTTCAATCTATTACAGCTGCCAACTATTACAAAGAAATGTGGGGAGAAGTAAATTCAAATTCTTATGATTTTGAAGGAAACTATTAATGAGTATAATTAAAAAATCAACTGCCAAAGAATTAATTGCAGCTAGATTCGTAACCTTAGGTGGAGAGTTATATAGAATTCCTGTAGCGATGAAAACTACTACAACAGTTATAACTAATGATAAACCAGAAAAAGCTGACGATGACGGAACTGTTATAATGGAGGGACAAGAAAGTATAAAAGGAGTCCCCTATACTTTTTATACGGTTACTTATGTAAAAATAGAAAAATCTAAGAAAATAAAAAAAATAAAAGAAAGTGTTAAGACGCCCAATACTGAGCTTGTCACATATCAAAATAAGACAATAGTGTATGAACCAATGTTTTTTATACCAATATCCGGAGAACCAAAAGCGGTGGCAAAAACTCCTATCCCATCTTTGATATTAGAAGTAACAGGTTATTATGATAAAGTTAAAGGGAAAGACCTTATTAATTTAAAAGTTACGGAAACAGATAATGTGAATTGGCAGTCGGCGAGAGTAGTTGATTCTACAAAACAAATTAAAACATATACTTTATAGAAGGATTGGTATGGAATTTAAAAAACTTATAACAGACAACGAAGAACATAATAAAAATATTAAGCAAAAAGTAAAAGAATATCTTGAAAACAACCCTATAAGTGGAGCACATAAGATTTTACATTTTGAAAATGTAGAATTTAAAGACCCGAAAGATGATTGGCATTCTATACAAGAAGCTTTGAAAAAGAAAAAATCTGTTCATACGAAAGTATATGCTACAGCAAAGGTAATAAATAAACACACAGGGAAAATAGAAGATGAAAAAAAAGTATATGTTGGGTCCATACCACATAAAAATAAATTAGGAACATATTTAATTGAAGGGTCACATTATGTAATACCTCACCAATTTAGGTTAAAACCATCAGGCTATACAATGGTTAAAAATAACGGAAATGTTGAAACCATGTTTAATACAGCAGGCGGTCAAAGTATGAAAGTAGTAACACCGCAATCTAAAGATGATTTGTGGATGGAAGTGGGAAGCAGAAAATATAATGCTTATGACATTTATAGATTACTTGGAGCATCTGATGAGGAAATAAAAAAGAAATTAGGTGATAAGTTATATGATTTAATCAAATCTAAAAGCGATTTAAATAAAACCTTAAAATCGTTAGCTGAAATAACCGGTGTTGTTTCAACTGATAAAGCCAATACCCCAGAGGGGATAGCCCAATTAAGAGAGGCAATTCAAAGTGGAAAATTAGACCCTGAGGCAACCAAACATATTTTAGGTGTTGATACTGACCATATAAATAAAGACGTATTGTTAGCCGCTACAAAAAAAGTAGTAAAAGTAAAAAAAGGGGAGATTGCGGCTGATGATAAAGAAAATCTAATTTATAAAAAAATAATGAAACCTGAAGATTTAATTGTAGAAGGGATTAAAAAGAATTTAAATAAAGAAATATGGAAAAAAAGGTCACCACTCAATGGTTTCAATCCTGTAAAAGTAGAACAAGTATGGAATGAGCCTCTTTTAAATAAGGCTAGTAAAAATTTTGTAACAACATCCGCTATTTCAAGAATGCCGGAAGGATATAACCCTTTACAAATAAAACAAATAAATGCAGATGTAACCCCTTTAGGAGAGGGAGGGGTAAAATCAAGTGAAGTTATTACTCCGTCAATGAGAGGATTGCATTTATCTCAATTAGGATATATTGACCCTATTAAATCGCCAGAAGGAGCTAATACAGGGATAACCTTATCTCTAACTGAGAATGCGTATGTAGATGAAAACAACAATCCTGCGATGTTAGTTAAAAATCTAAAAACTGGAAAACTTGAGATAAAGAGATTGAAAGATTTGTGGGATAAGAAAATAGCTTTTCCAGATGTTGACAAAAAGGGAATTGTTGGAATAAGGCAAGGTAATAATTTATTTGAAGGGAAAATACATCAAGCCGATTATCAAATTCCTGATGCATCGTTAATATTTGGTCCGGCAATGAACTCTCTTGGGGTGTTAAGTGGTAATGACCCGACTAGGAACCTTATGGCTTCAAAACATATTTTGCAAGCACTTCCTCTTGTTGAAAGAGATAAACCTCATGTTGTAGTAGGGGATAGCAAAGGAAAAATACCGCTTACTGAATATGCTAAACAACACTTACCTGTAACCCCTGTTGATGGAACAGTAGTAAAAATAGACAAAAAAGAAGGGATGTTTTATGTAAAAGACAATAATGGAAAAACGCACAAAATTTCATATTCCGCTTATAAAACACCATTAAATGCTAAAACGTATATAAAACATTATCCAACTGTTAAAGTTGGTGATAAGGTAAAAGCAGGACAGCATCTAGCTGACAGCAACTACACAAAAGACGGGCAATATGCCTTAGGTAAAAATTTAAGAGTAGCATTTATGATGTATCCAGGAACAAGAAACGATGCTTTTGTAGTTAGTGAAAGTGCTGCCAAAAAAATGACATCTCTGCATTATCATAAAAAAGATATTGATAAAGATAAAAATATAGAATTTAATAAACAAAAATTCATAAATTTATTTCCAGATGTAGCTAAAAAAATAGATTTAAATAAATATGACGAAAAAGGGTTTTTAAAGCCGGGTGTTCATTTACATAAAGGAGAACCTATTTATCTTGGCGTAAAAAAACTGGATGAAGATGAAGTTAAATTTTCAAATGAAAAAGTAAAAAAATTATTGTATGGAGGATATGCTCCTTTTATGGAAGAATGGAAATATGATTATCCAGTGAAGTTAGATAAAATAGATGACAGTAGAAGTAAAGTGAGAATGGTGCTAACATATAAAGCACCTCTTAGAGTAGGAGATAAAATAGCTGGCCGTTCAGGTAATAAAGGTATTATTTCAAAAATTATTCCAGACAAAGAAATGCCTCGTGATGAAAATGGTAGACCAATAGAAGTTATAATGGGAGGAGCAGGTGTTGCTTCAAGACAAAACCCTGCGCAGATAATAGAAGCTACACTTGGGGCTGTTTCAGAAAAAACAGGAAAACAATATATTTTACCTCATTTTACAGATGCAAATCTTGCTGAATTTGCAAAAAAAGAGGCCGAAAAACACGGGGTAAAACTGTACCATAAAGTATATGACCCTGTTAGAAAGGTTTATCTAAAGAATCCTGTTTTTATAGGAGATTACCATGTGCAAAAATTATTTAAACAGGGGGACAGTGCATGGAGTGCAGTTGGATATGGAGCAACCGATGGATTAGACCAACCAAAAAAAGGCGGAAAAACATCTGCCAGTTCAATTTCAAATATGGAGGTTAATGCGCTTTTAGCTCACGGGGCAAAAGATTTTCTAAGAGAAACTTTTAAAATAAGGTCGCAAAAAAATAGAGATTGGTTTAACGCTTTTATGAGAGGGGATAGCATATTACCTGTACCAGAAGAAAAAACGTCACTTAAAAAGTTTAAATCTCTTCTTCATCAAATGCATATGAATGTAGTAGAAGAAGGGGATAAATTAAAAGTAGTTCCTATGACTGATAAAGATATTAAAAAGATGTCTAATGGTGAAGTAAAAAGTCCTTTTGGACTTAAGCAAGGAACTTTAAAAGAAGTGCCGCATGGTTTTTATGACCCCAAAATATTTGGTGGAGATGGTAATTATTATGGTCATATAGAATTAGGCGATAAGATTATAAACCCAAATTATAAACCAATTATTGCAAGAGTGTTGGGAGTATCAGAGAAACAATTGGATAAAAAAATAGAAGAAGGGAAAATATCAGAAATAGAAAAACAATTAAATAAAATAAATCTTGATACGGTAGAAAAAAACTATAAACAGGCCATTAAAAAAACCAATGACCCTAATAAAATAAACCAAGGGGTAAGGGTAATAAAAGCTATTAAGAAACTTAAAGAAAATGATATGCATTTAAAAGATGTAGCGTTTATAAGCAAAATACCTGTAATTCCAACTAAATATCGACCTGTAAGTAAACTTCCAAATGGGACAGTGGTAGACCATGATATAAATAATCATTATTCAACCATTATTAGTGCAGCTAATGCGTTAAAAGAAGCAAAAAAAGAATTTGGCGACAATCACCCTATAACAGGTAAATTAAAAACAGAATTACAAAAACATGTGGGGGCAATGTATGGCGTTAATGAATCTCCTGACCCGGTACTAAAAAGAAAAGGCGTCAAATCTGTTCAAGAAATTATAGCAGGGAAAAAACCTAAAGAAAGTTTATGGCAACAAAATGTATTGCAAAATAAAGTATTTACTTCAGGAAGAGCGGTAATTATTCCAAAAGAAAAGTATTTACCTATGGACCAGGTAGAATTGCCTAAAGAAGTTGCTTGGAAAATTTTTGAACCACACGTGACAAGAAAGATGTCACAGGCGGGGCTTAGTTCTACAGATATACAAGAACATATAGAAAAAAGAACTCCTACAGCAAAAAAATTTCTTGAAGATACTATGAAAGAAGTTCCTGTGGTTATAAACAGGGCACCTACTCTTCATAAACACAATATGATAGGAGCATACGCAAAAATTAGCCCTGATAATGCTATGAGAATTTCTCCATTACACGAGAATCCGCAAAATGCGGACTACGATGGTGACCAATTAGCAATTCACGCACCATTGACTCAAAAAGCAATTGATGATGTAAAAAATAAAATGCTTGCATCAAAACAGCTTTTTGGAGCTAGAAATAATGAAAATTTACAAATGAAGATAGACCTTGACCCTTATGTAGGGTTCTATCACGCAACAAAATATCCAAACGGAATGAAAAAGAAATAATTTACTTTTTTTTATTTTTTTAATATAATTAGAAAAAAAAGGACACTCATGGGAATTTATACTAAAATAGCAGGATTAGGTTTTTTTGGAGTTAAAGAGCCAGATGGTGGTGTAGAAGAATCTATTAAAGAAAAGAGGTTACGTGAGCAAGCTAAAAGAGCAATCAAATCTAATAATGGCTATAATTCATCGACGCTTACAGATAGATTAATGGACGCTCAAGAAAAAAAACGAGACGCTTTACATAAAAGAAGAGTTCATCTAAATAAAGTAAAAAGAGCACGTTTTAGACCTTTTGCACATATTAACGAAGCGGAGGCAGCTGCAAAATATCTAACTCCAAAAAATATTAAAAAAGATTTAGATAGTAGATTTAAACATAGGCCAGATTTATTTTTAAAACAAAAACAAGACACAATTGAAGAGCTAAAGAAGACGTATGGAGACCATCCTAAAGGTAAAAAAATAATACACCATTTAAGCGGCGCCAATTCTCCAAAAGGATTTGCAAATACGCTTATCAGGAATTTGGACATTGTAAAAGATATTGGGAACAGTGAATCACGTAAATTTTACAATGGGCAGAATATGCGAAGTATAAATAAATTGAGAAGCTTCTTAAGATAAGCAAAAAAAATAAAAACCAGATTTATCCCGCCTCTGGCTGGCGGTCAATCCCGATATTCAGGCCTCGGGTTAGGCGATTGCTCTGCATTCAACCTACCCTGATAGGCTCAATGCAGAGTAAGCAGTTTTAAGACTTGCTTAGGTCTTTTATAATGTCAAGAGCATCTTTAGCGAATCCGATTAGTTGTCTAAATTCCATTTCATCATATTCTATTTCTAACCTTCCAATCTCTAACTCACGATTTATCTGATTTTTTTTGCCCGAAAAACTGCTGTCACTGTAGTCTTCGCCTAGGTTGATTTTGAGGTTTTCTAGTGTGTATTTCATTTTCGTCCTTTTAATTTTTTTTACCCATTTTGGTATCAGGGCTGGGCATACCCTGCCTGTGGCTCTCGCCTGTAATAGGAAGATTTGTTTTACCCCTCACGGGCGCCACAGGTCGCAAATCTCCCTTTCATATATATATACCACGAAATGTGTTTATTTTTCCCAAATTTTATTTCTTATAAACTTGAGAAATTTTTTATAATCCTGCCACTTCATTGGTTTATTTCTGGGGCTTCCCCCAATACCAACATGACCTCCAGCCTCAGGTCCAAAGAATTCTTGAAGTGGTCTTACCACACCCTTATCTCCGAATAATTCTTGTGCGGTCTTTGCATCATATGCAGCCAAATAGATAGCCTTATTGTGCAAATCGTATTGCACGATTAGTTTTCTTACAATGCCATCCTCATCCGCAAACAAAGCATAATTGTCGCACATAAATTTTTTAGAGGCAAATCCTAATATAATATCATCTTTATATGTGATTGCCTCTTTTGCTGTTTTGGTTTTGCCTGCTTCCCATTCGAGAGCCTCTTTGTATATTTGACTCTCTTCAATGTCTTTTGAGAAGATAATTTGAGAAGCGGCATATATTATTTTAGCAACATGCTCGGTTATATCTCCTTTAAAGGAGATAGCGTTTCTACTAAATAGTAGACCGAGAGAAAGCCACTTTTTAAAAGCGTCTGTGTCTTTAAGTGGCTTGAATTTTTCCATTGCAATATGGCGGCCATTTTTGTCAGTGAAAGCCACCATTTTTGCAATTTGAACCAAATCGGGGGCATATCCTCTTTCGGCATCAAAAAGCCCTTCGCACCACATGATACCAAATATTGTATCAGCATCTATGTGGCTCACTATGTAGATTTTATCCTTATGTTTTCTACATAATTCTACCACTTGCGGAGTCACAATTCCAATCTCGCTTGGACATGGATTAGATGCTCTTGGTCCGTGATGATTGAGAGCAACATCTACATATGGACATTCAAGAGCCTTATCTCCCCATTCTGCTTCAACTGCAACTTTAAATCCCTCTGCTGCTTCACTCGCAATTTTTTTTGCTTCTTCTAAATCTTTTGCCAAAATAACTTTCATTTTCGTCCTTTTAATTTTTTTTAAAATTATGTATTTTTTAAAGCAACCCAGCGAAAGGTGGAACCGGATTATAACTTTTTGTAGCAAGGTCCCATTGGTACCATACAATATCATATTGATAACCTGCTGCCTGTCCCAATAGTGCATTTAGAGCAGTTGGGCCAGATGTGATGACCCTTATTTCTTTATCCTGATTGGCTCTCAGAATATCTCTGAACTTTTTGATTATTTTTTGATAATCTTTGTGTCCAGAGATTACCAAGTGTCCTAACTCAATTTCAGGGTCAATAATATAATCCGGCTCTGTATCGAACTGCTCTTTAAATACGGCAACAACTGGATGCCCCACCTGAATTACCACCCAAACATACCCGTCTTGAGCCAATTTTAATCTGGCTTTTTTTGCTTTTAAGAGTCTTACCCCATAAACAACTGCTGCTGTAAACGCCATTGCATTCACCGTAAAATCTAAAGTATTAGCTATTATGTCAAACATTTTCGTCCTTTTAATTTTTTTAACAGAGAAAACCCTCTGCAGGTATGAATAAGAAGTAAAAAAAAGATGGGGTTAGTTGGGCATTTCCCTGCCTAAGTGGTTAGCTTATGCTTCCCCATTTGGCTGATACCAGCGGCTCCAGCCTAAGCCCTATTTCACCGTGAATTACTTCACAGTTACTTTAAGGAACTTAAGGCTGAAACCCTCAGGAAGCGTAGTGCTTCCCTCGGGAAGTCTACCACCAGTCAGCTGAGCCACATACAACTCGTCTCCAGCATCAAGAGAGATACTGACCCTGTTAGCAGGGATTTCTCTCCCAAGAATGCTAGACACTACAGCTGCAGTGTCAGTGTGACCTATGACAGACTCAGCGTCTGCTGGCACCTCAGTTGGTTCAATCTCCTCAACGCTTACTTGCGTTGGAAACGCTTTCAGCATCTGGAGACTGAACGCATTACCAAGATACTTGGCCATAGCAACCCCCATATAGACGACCTAACCAGTTTTAGTGCTGGCTACCCTTTGCCATCAGGGCTTTATGGGACTGCAGACCTACTGCAGCTCGGCCGTCCAGACTTTATTTTACGAGGCGATTTTGTCCTCGCTCCCTTGGCCACCCTGCACTAGTGTCTCACGACAGTACTGCAGGATGTTTTTACTTATACAGCGGGAGAACTATATAAGTAAGGCAGAAAGATAAACCCACCTTGATGGATTTATTTTTCTGCCCCAGCTTGACTTACATAGATGCACCATTTCTATGCAGTATCAAGCTGAGACGCCCTGGTTCTTTTCTTATTTTACATCGGAAGAACTTAGGGTCATAAGAATCCGATG